>JAEEGH010007487.1_pt1 | contig 26225 bp, 26 predicted proteins | sample 9134181 | NCBI WGS metagenome assembly JAEEGH01 (sample SAMN16246544, study PRJNA631951) | gut metagenome | biome: gut microbiome; feature: rumen; material: DP-attached | host: Bos | place: Iran: Karaj | collected 2018-10 | reverse complement strand
GAGGAGAGAAGAAAACCTGTCATACAATAAGATTATATGAGCCGGCGATAACGGAATATATCACAAACAAGGATAATACTCAAGTGGGTGTAATTCAGGAAACGCTGTCAGAAACAGAACTGTACCAATGCTGACAAAGCAATTGGAATTAGGACGTTGTCAAAATCTTTAAGCGGAAGCATTTCAACAAACATGCCGGCAAAACCGCAGGCAAGACCAGCCGCTGTGTTATTTGTAATAAGGCTAGAGAGCAGAAATATTACGCCAAAGCACGACAGGCTTCCGACAACAGATTTGCCGCCGGTAAACGGGATTTTCACCTCGCCGAACATTTTGCCGAAAAGACTTGCCAGACCGTCGCCTGCAGCAAGCCCGATTATGCCGACAGCGGCGGCAGTTTCATTAAAGAATAAGGCTGAAACCAAAACGCCACAACACAAAGTTACAGGACCGAGGACAAAGCGGTTTTCATCGCGTTTTCTTGCGGCAGCTTCAGTTATTGCAGAAAAAAGCGGAACATTTCTGCCATGAAGCCTTAATATTTCTGAGACTATATAAACAACAAGAACAGAAAACAGCCCTATTATTGTAAGATTATACAAATAATGAAGCATGAGCGGAACAAAGGCAGTGCATAAATGGATTGATTTTCTGAATATTTCTTTGCGGAGAGAAATGACGCGGCTTCTAATCAAAATGCCGCGCCTGTGCATCATATGTTCTTTACAGAGACCTGTTTCAACAGCAGAAACCCCGGACAAAGAAACTGCCTCAACAGCATTATTCATGTCGGAAGTCGTTCGTACCATTCAGATCTCCTGTGTAAGCAAAACAAAATGAGTTTGTACGCCAAAGCATGGCGTACAACACTTTTTCTGCCTTATCTTGGAGTTTTCAGCGCCGGCTGAGTCAGTACTTTTTCATTCTGCAATGTTCTTGGAATGTCAAAATACAAAGCAGGTTCAAAAGGACTTATAGGATAACGCAGATACTGCATATTCTGTGCTGCAAGGTTGCTGCCGTCAAGACGAACCATAGTTTCCTGGTTTCGTGTAAGCGCATCCCATGCACGCATTGATTCAGCCATATAAACCATCGCAAGTGCGTTTTGGTTACTGTCTCCGGTACGGAAAGCAAGCTTGCCGAGCGTTACACCAAAGTTGTTGGTAGCTTTCATGTAAGTGTCAACAAGGTCAGCATCTTCAGTCTGAACCTGCGGGAACAGCAGGCCTTTCTGTGCTTTAACTTTTGCAAATTCGTCAACAAAACGCTGGTAATAGCCCTGTGCGGCAAAATTATCGTCGCGCAAAGACAATGTATTTGCAAGAGAAAGAAGCAGGTGCAGGTCGTTTCCATTCTCTTCAGAGGAAGCAATAAATGCGCCAAGTGCATCAAGATAATTTTTCTTGCCATACTGAATATATCCGATTCTGTAGCGGATTGACGACGTATCATTGTCATATTCAACAGCATGGAGATAATTTCTCAAAGCATTGTCATTATCGCCTGAAATAAAGTAGTCAAGATCAGCCATGTCAGAATACAAAAGACCGATTTCTTTGCCGGCATCAAGGCTGCTTGCATCTTTTTCTGATTCAAAAAGCGAAATACCTTTTACATAAACTTCTTCTGCTTTCAAGTATTCCTGCTGGTCAGTATACAATTCACCAAGAAGACGGTATGTATCAATATATTTGAGGATACGCTCTTTTGTTCTGACTTTTGCCTTTGCAAATACGTCAAGTGCATATTCAAGCTGTCCCTGTGCTTTAGAGATGTCAGCTGTATAGATGAAATAACGCGCATAATTATAATAAGCTTCTGGCACTGTCGGGTCAGCAACAATTGCGCGCTCAAGCAAAGCACGTACATCTTCAATATAAGAACGGAGATATTCTTCTGCCGGTGTCAGCTCACCATAGAGCTTATCAAGCAGATAACAGCTCAATTCGAGAATATCCGGCGCACTCAAAGCCTTTATTTTCTTAGGTCCGGTCTTCTTGTCCGGGTAGAAATAGTTCTTTAACGGAAGAACCTCGCGCAAATTGTCTGTGCGGATATAGTAGCGGAGCATCTTTGCAAGATACTTGTCAGACTGACCGTATATATCAAGAACCGTCTCATATTGAGCGCGCGCAAGTTCAAACTTGCTTGGGTCTTCGTTGCAAGCCCATTCAAGATAAATGTCGCCGAGCAGAAGCATTGCATCAGGGTCATTGATGAATTTGTCGAGCACCTCTCTGCGGACAATCTCCTCTGCCTCAGCGTATTTAAGCTCATCATAAAGCTTCATTTCAGCATATTCGAGACCGCCCTGCTTGTCTTTAGGGAAATAGAACAATATCCATTTATACATCTGGCTTGCGCGCTCATACTGGCGTTTCTCGCGGTAGCCGCGTGCATATTTAAAGAACCATGCTTTCTTCTTCTTGTAGTTTGCAGCCGCAATGAATTTTTCTTCAGAAAGCGGATAATATTCACCTTCAAGAAGTGTATAACCTTCTTTGTAGAGTATTTCAGCACGAACCGGTTCATAAACAAATGTCTTGCCGAGGAAGAATGTAGATGCTGCCAGTATAGCAATAGCAAGACATGCTGCAATAAACGGAATAATCCTGTTTTTAAGCTGATATTCTGTTGACTGCTTGTAAGCCTCATACTGGGCGGCAGTGCGTTTCTCGTAGTTGCGCGGAACTTCGATAACCTTGTCGACCATTTTTCCTACATGGTTAGCAAGCTGACGGACAGGCGTCTTTTTAATAACCATGCGGACAAGCTTAAGGTTTTCTTCTTCGTTAAACTGATCTTCTATAAGAATGTTTTCAATCTCAATACGAAGATTTAATGGATAATAATTTAAGTTTTCTATAAATTTCTGGTATTCAGCATTAGTAAACTGGTTGCTTTCAACCTTTTCTTCTGCATTATCAGTTGATACAGATTTTTTCTTTTTAGGCTCAACAATTTCAGTTACATCAGAGAAACCAGGAATACTGAATTCATCGGCTGCTTCTTCTGCATCATCGGCAAAACCTTCTATTGAGAAATCGTCTTTTGCAGTTTCATCTGCCGGAGATTCAGAAGCAGCATCAGCAGCAGGTAAACCGTCTGCGTCACTTCCGCCAAAGTCAGGCATATCAAAATCAGCAGAAGGTGCTGTGCTGTCAAGATTCATGTTCACACCCGGAGTTTCATCAGCACCTTTGGCTGAATTGTCCTGGTCGTCAAGGTCAAAGTCCGGCAGGTCAAGTGAATCTGAATCAAGAGAAAAATCTGGAAGTGATGATGCTTTTGGCTCTGCGGCAGGTTCAGAAGATTCAGCCGGTGCAGCAGGTGTTTCGTCAACAGAAAAATCTGAGCCGAAATCAGGCATCTCAAAATCATCAGCTGCAGAAGAAGCGTCTGCCTGTGCAGAAACTCCGCTATCTGAAGTTATATCTTGAGACGGCATATCACCAAAATCAGGCAGGTCAAAATCGCTGTCAGAAGTACCGGCATCTGCAGCAGCAGAGTCAGTTTCAATACCGTCAAAATCAGGCAGTTCAAAATCAGTTGAAGCTGCTGTGTCATCAGTTGAACCGGCAGCAATTCCGGCAGCGTCATCTATGCCGTCAAATGAAGGCATTTCAAAATCGTCAGTTGAACTTGAACCCGGCGCGTCAGTTGAAGCAGCTGCGTCAAATGACTCTACAACAGGCTCTTCGTTTACGTCAGGCAAATCGCCGAAATCCGGCAAATCTGGTGCAGGTGCTTCAGCCGAAGTTTCAGCCGGGGCGCTCTGCTCTGGTACAGTTTCTTGAGGTGCCGGCTCAGAAGCAGCCGGAGCATTTTGTGTATCAACAGAACCGTCTATATTCGAATTTAAAAGCGCGTCAATGTCTATTTCGCCGTCAGATGTTGTCGGAACAGAGGCAGACTCAGCAGGAGCATCAGATGAAGCATTGGCAGAAGTGTCTGTAGAAGCGGCTTCTGTTTCCTCTTCTTTTACAGGCAAGCCATAGAGAAAGTCTTCAGAGTCATCTGCCTCTGAAATATTCTCAGGGAAAGGCAACGTACGGAGAGTTTCTCCGCGTGCAGCGCGAACAGAGGCTTCATTACCTAACGATTGTAGATTATTAACAAAATTCTTAAGCTGGTTTAATCCGGGCATATTCTGATTCTATCCCTTAAAAAACGAAATAACAAGGCGAAATGCGTCTTTTTGTCACACTCTTGCCGAAAGTACTTTTTAGATTAGTACTTCTTCGTTTTATCATCGGTGAAAAATTAGTATGTCTTAAGCTTTATCGAAGCTTTTCTAAAAGAATAAAATCAACTATTATTAGGGCATGTCCTTAAATTGCAAAGAAATTGACGCTATTCTAAACGAACTCACACTTGAAGGCACTTTTATTCAGCAGATTGTACAGCCGACATTTGACAGCATAGCTTTTTACCTTTACGGTCAGGGTGAATCGCAGACACTGCTTGTCTGTCTTGCACCTGGCGCATGCCGTCTGCACACAACCCGAAAGAAAATTCCGAGAAACGACAAACCGCTCCGCTTTATGGAGTTTTTACGCTCAAAAATTAAAGGCTCAAGAATAAACAAAGCCGCTCAAATTGAGCAGGAACGCATAATAAAATTAGAGCTTTCACATGGCGAAGACTTGTTCAACATGTATATCCGCCTGTGGAGCAACGCCGCAAACATTATCGTAACAAACCCGCTTGAAACAAACGAAAAAGGCGAAGAGCGCATTCTCGACGTATTTTTCCGCCGCCCCAAAAAGAATGAAATAACTGACGGCTTTTACAAGCCTGAAATCAGGCAGACAGCCGGAAACAGCAAAACAGCACCGCAATCAAATCAGAAGACATTTGAAGTGCGTGGCTTTGAAGAGCTTGAGAATTCGGCAAGCCTTTCGTTCAACCAAAAAGTCGAGCTTTGGTACACCGAGCATGCAGACACTCTTTCAAGAGCTTCTCTGCTTCAGCAGGCAGAAAAGCAGTTCAATGCACGTTCAACGCGGTTACAGGCCGCAATTGACAAGCTTGAAGCAAAGCGCAAAAGCTTTCTCAATGCAGAGCAGTGGAAACATCAGGGCGATTTACTTTTGACATACGGCTATCTTATAGAAAAAGCCGCCGGAGAAGGCAAAAACTTTATAGAATGTGAAGACTATGACACAGGCAGCACAGTCAAAATTTTTATAGACCCAAAGAAAAAGGCTCAGGAAAATGCACAGCTTTTCTACGAGCGCTATAAAAAAGCAGTTTCAGGTCTTGAAGAGCTTGAATACGACATAAAAGCCTCTAAGTCTGAACTTGCAAAATTGCAGGCTGACTACGAACAGTTACAGGCTGAAAAAGACCCGCTCGTAATTCAGCAGAAAATGCATAAACAAAACACGCCGCGCCAAAAAATCGAAAAAAAGCACCCCGGTCTTGATTTTACTATAAACGGCTGGCACATTCTGGTAGGCAGAACGGCGTCAGAAAACGACGAACTTTTACGGCATCATGTAAAAGGCCAGGACTGGTGGCTTCATGCAAGAGACTGGCCGGGCGGCTATGTGTTCATCAAAAACCAGAACGGCAAATCTGTACCTTTAGACATACTTTTAGACGCAGGCAATCTTGCTCTTTTTTACTCAAAGGGAAGAAAAGACGGAAAAGGAGACTTGTATTATACACAGGTCAAACATTTGCGCCGTGCAAAAAATGCACCGAAAGGTACTGTGCTTCCGTCTAACGAAAAGAATCTTTCTATAACCCTTGATAAAGAGCGGCTTAAACGTATTGAAATACAGCAGAAAGAAGGAACATTATTAATTTGAACCTCTAAAATCACGGCATTGAGTTTTAGAGATATTCTTAATTTAAAAATCTCCAAAAAAAATGAAAAAAATTAATTTTTTTTGTAACCTTTTTTTCAGCCGGTGTTTATCATAGCGTAATTGCAAGCAAGAAAGGTACAAATGTTATTTTTGATTAAGCCCGCAACTGGTTTCACTCCTTTACCCAGTTGCGGTTTTTTATTTTAAAGAGAAGCTGCTTTTATGCAGCCAAAACAACGGCAGATAAAACTGCAAGTGTTTAAAAAATTCACTTTATATGATAGGCTTAAAACATGAAAAGATTGCTGACAAATGTATTAGTTACTGGCGGAGCCGGTTTTATCGGTGCGAATTTTATCCACTATATTTTTAACAAGACAGATTTTTCAGGGCGCATAATCAATCTTGATGCGCTGACTTACGCAGGAAATCTTGAAAGCCTTAAAGACATTGATTCAAAATTCGGTGTGCAAGCGCTTGGCAAAGACAAGGCGAGATATATTTTTGAACATGCTGACATTACAGACAAAGAAGCTGTCAGCCGCATCTTCAAAGAATATGAGATTGACACCGTTGTGCATTTTGCCGCAGAAAGCCATGTTGACCGCTGCATTTTGTGGCCAGAAGATTTTGTAAAGACAAACGTGATGGGCACGTTCATTCTTCTTGAAGCTGCGCATAACGCTTGGAAAAACACCGACGGCTCAATCAGACAAGACACGCTTTTCCATCACATAAGCACAGACGAAGTTTACGGTTCGCTTGGCGAGACAGGCTATTTTGAAGAAACAACGCCTTATGACCCGAGAAGCCCATATTCTGCAAGCAAAGCTTCAAGCGACCATCTTGTAAGCGCCTATTTTCACACTTACGGTCTGCCCACAACATTGTCGAACTGCTCAAACAATTACGGGCCGTTCCAGTTCCCTGAAAAGCTCATTCCGCTGATGATTCTGAACATGCTTGACGGCAAGCCGCTGCCCGTTTATGGCGACGGCAAAAATATCCGCGACTGGCTTTTTGTAGAAGACCACAACAGCGCGGTCTGGACAATAATGAACAAAGGCAAGACAGGCGAAAAATACAACATCGGCGGCGAGAACGAGTGGCAGAACATCAAGCTGATTGAAAAGCTCATCGACATTGTTGCTGAAGAAGCGGGCAAAGATTCTGCCGAAATCAGAAAGACCATCAAATGGGTCAAAGACCGCCCCGGACACGACAGGCGTTACGCAATCAACTGCAACAAGCTTAAGTCTGAGCTTGGCTGGAAGCAGTCACACACTTTTGAAGAAGGGCTCCGCGCCACAGTCAAATGGTATCTTACAAATGCAGACTGGATTGCACACGTTAAGAGCGGCGAATACGCCAAGTGGATAAAGGACAACTACGGAAACAGGTAAAACTATGTTCGAAGTTAGAGTAGAAGCAGAATTTGCTGCGGCGCACTTTTTGCGCGACTACCATGGAAAATGCGAAAACCTGCACGGCCACAACTACAAAGTCTACGCGCACGCACGCGGCAATTCGTTGAATGAAGGCGGAATGTTAATCGACTTTGGCGAGCTGAAAGGCGCATTGCGCAAAGTCTGCGCCGTGCTTGACCACACAAATCTGAACGACCTTGTGGAGAACAACAGCTTTGTATTTGACCAGAACCCTAGCGCAGAGCGCATTGCAAAATATATTTTTGACAAGCTGAAAGAGATGCTGCCTAGTGCGCCGCTTTATGCCGTCGATGTTTTTGAGACAGCAACAAGCCGCGCACGCTACAGCGCAGATTAAGCTTTAATCGCTGTTGCTGCAAGAAAGACAGCGCACCGGAATATTCTGCCTGTCAAGGTCTTTTTTAATGCCCTCAATAGTGTATTCGCCAGAATGAACCATTGACGCTATAAGGGCAGCGTCAGCTTTTCCTTTAGTAAGCACGTCAGCAAGGTGAGCCGGTGTTCCGCCGCCGCCGGAAGCAACTACGGGCACACTTACAGCCTCAACAATCATGCGCGTAAGGTCAAGCTCATAGCCTGCCCTAGTTCCGTCCGCGTCCATAGAATTAAGCACAATCTCGCCCGCGCCAAGCTCAACAGCCTTTATAGCCCATTCGCGCGCATCAAGCTCAGTCTTTACGCGGCCGCCGTTAATGTATACGCGGTATCCGCTCGGGCAGGTCGGGTCTTTCTTCGCGTCCATGCCGAGAACAATGCATTGATTGCCGAAAACGCGCGCACCTTCAGTAATAAGCGAAGGATTCTTCACGGCCTGAGAATTCAGACTGATTTTTTCAGCACCGGCAAGAATTGTCGAGCGGATGTCGTCCAGAGTGCCTATGCCGCCGCCGACGCAAAACGGAATGAAAACCTGCGATGCCACGCGGTGAATCAAGTCTAAAATTGGGCCTCTGCCACGTGCAGAAGCGATAATATCGTAGAACACAAGTTCGTCTACGCCTTGTCTGTAATATTCAGCAGCCATTTCCACCGGGTCACCGACATCAACATTATTCAAAAATTTTACGCCTTTTGTAGTGCGTCCGTCTTTTACGTCAAGGCAGACAATGATTCGTTTTTTTAACATGAAAAGTCTCCTTCCGGGAGGCAGAAATTCTTTAAAAGCCTCAAGCCCGGCTCACCCGATTTTTCAGGATGGAACTGACACGCGATGATAGAACCGTGCCTTATTACAGCCGGAACTTTTATACCGTATTCGCAAAATGCGCGGACATCGTTCCAATGGGCAGGTTCGATTACATAAGAATGAACAAAATAAAAGGCCGTGCCTTCGTTTATGTTGTTGAAAACAGGGTCTTCTTTGCAGTGAACGTCGTTCCAGCCCATGTGCGGAATTTTCAAGCCGTCTGTGGGAATGCCTTCGCGTTCAAAGATATTCTTAAAATGAGTGATTTTGCCAGGAACAAGGCCGAGACAGTCGGTATCGCCTTCTTCTGAATGTTCAAAAATAATCTGCGAACCGAGGCAGATGCCCATTATGGGCGTCTTTGCCTGAGCCTGGTCTTTTAAGAACACATCAAAGCCAGTCTGCTTAAGCTGAGACATTGCATAAGCCGCATCGCCTACGCCCGGGAAAATTAATCTGTCGGCATTTTTCAAATCTTCCGGTTTTTTCCCAAGAACATACGGAATATTCATTGAATCGAGTGCCATTTCCACACTCTTAATGTTACCTGCATTGTAATCGATTATACCAATCATTGTGAGTCCATAAAGAAATTAGTAATTTGTCCGATAATTATGATATGAATTTTTCCGAAGTTCAAGACGTTGTACAAGGTGTTTTCACCGATTTTCGTGTTATTTTATGTACGATCTGCGTAATCGCATATCTTAATCTCATTGCCTATATTGTGAACTACCGCAAGAAGCCAAGAAAGTTCAGCAAGAAAAAGCTTAAAGCTGTTCAGGCTTCTGTCAAAAAAGAAGAACAGGAAGCCGCTTCAACCGAAGCACAGGCAGAAGCATCTGCCGAAACAGCCGAATAAGACAAACAAATTAACTTTAACTCTAAAAACAAAAAACAACCCCGGTGCAAAATGACCGGGGTTTATTTGTTTTAAGCTATTTATAAGTCTATTTCAAATCACTGCGAACCATTTCTTCAATTATTTCATTAAAAGGTTTTTTAGCTTTCCATCCAAGATCCTTAAAAATCAACGAAGAGTCTCCAACTAACGGAATCTTTTCACCAGGACGGATAAAGGACTCATTAATTCTTAAATATTTATGATAATCCAAATCTACAGTATCAAAAGCTATTTTTAATAAATCTTCTACAGTATGTAGAATTCCAGTTGATATAACGTAATCTTTTGGAGTTTTATTCTGCAACATAAGATACATGGCCTGTACATATTCAGGTGCATAACCCCAGTCACGTTTTGCCTGAATATTACCCAATTCAATAAAATCCTGTTTTCCATGAACAATATCTGCAACAGAAGATGTAACTTTTCTTGTTACAAATGTTCTTCCCCTTCTCGGTGATTCGTGATTATATGTAAAACCAGTACATGCAAAAAGATTAAAGCGTTCTCTATAATTTTTTATAAGAGAATGGCTTGATAATTTTGATATTCCATATACAGAGCGAGGATTGTACGGGGTTTTTTCAGATTGAGGATATTCTGTTGCATTACCGAATATTTCACTTGACCCTGCAAAATAGATATGACAAGCTGGACATAATTCCAAAACACTTAAAAGTATATTATGCGTAGTTGTAAAATTATTCATCATTATTGATAAATCATCTTCAACTGCAAAACTTACAAAACTAGAAGCCGCCAAATGATAGCACTCATCAGGTTTTACTTCATTGAACAATTTATAAACGGAGAGGCTGTTTTCAAGCTGGCAAGTTACAATTTTTATTTGATTCAGAAGATGTGTAATATTTTCCATCTTTTTAGAATTTTCAATACTTTCTCTTCTTACAACGCCATAGATTTCATAACCTTTTGACAACAATAATTCTGCGAGATACGAACCATCCTGGCCATTTATTCCAGTAATTAAAGCTTTCTTCACGTTTTACTCCAAAATGGACTTATAAATTTTCACAGTTTCTTCTGATGTCTTTCCCCATGAAAATTGTTTCAATATAGCCTTTCCATTTGCGATAACTTCTTTTCTAAAAGAAGCATCTTTTAATAATTTATCACAACATGACACTAATTGCTGCTTATTCTTAAAATCAAAATACAAAGCCCCATCACCTGCAACTTCTTTAAAACAAGAAGCATCTGCCAAAATAGCAGGGCAGCCGGCCGAAAATGCTTCCAGAATAGGAATACCAAATCCTTCATAGTAAGAAGGGAAAATAAAAGCAATCGCATTGTGATACAGCCAATACATCTCATTGTTATCAGCAAAAAAATGATGAATTATTTGAGAAGACAGTCCTAAATCTCTTATAAGGCTTAATTCCCAATCTGAAAATTTTGAACCGGTACAAACAATTTTTACATCAGGGTTCTCTTTTAAAAAATCTGATAAAGCTATTAACATAAAATAAAAATTCTTATAGGCATGTCTGTTCCCAGTAAAAAGAAAATATTTTCCAAATTGATTATCTGAGTACTGTAGATTTCCTTCTAAAACTGAATCGCCAAGATATACAACATCAATTTTGTTTTCTGGAATTTTCAATAAGTCTATAATATCTTGTTTTGTGTTTTCTGAAATAGCGATAATTCTAGTTGCTTTTTCCGCAACAAGCTTCTTCTTCTTTATAATACCAATATCATCTGCAAGCATTTCTGGAAATTTTTCATGAATCATATCATAGATTGTCAGAACGAATGGCTTTTCCCCAATATAATCCAAGAAATAAGTGTCATAATAAGTTGTATGGAATATATCAAAGTCCTGCTGTTTTAGAGCTTGTATATCACGCTGCCGGTTTGTAAGAAAATCCTTATAGAAAAACTTGTTCCGTAATTCCCAAAGTCTTCTTTTTCCACGAAACTGCATAGATGGCAGAAAATTTTCGTATAAACAATTTAAGTAAGACGAATTCAAAACAGTTAAAGGATTCTCTTGCAGATAAACATTCTTTGAATAAGCCAATGGCAATTCATATTCAACATTAAAGTTGTTTAGTCTTGAGATTATTTCGACAAAATACCGGGAAACACCGCCCGTTTTTTGCATATCAAAAATCTGACTGTCATAAAGTATTTTCATAATCTAAAAGTTAAGCTAATATTTTTATGTAACTCGATTATACTTTCTGTATCTACAAAAAACAACCCCGGTGCAAAATGACCGGGGTTTATTTGTTTTATCAAGTCTGGCAAAAAAAACTACTGATTCAGAATCGTAATCTCTACGCGGCGGTTTCTCGCCCTGCCTGCTTCTGTACGGTTTTCGGCGATAGGCTGCTCTGCGCCGAAGCCCTTCGAGAAGATGTGGTACGCATCTTTTACGCCCAATTCAATCAGGTAATTTGCAACAGCCTGTGCGCGCTCCTCAGAGAGTTCCTGTCTTGATTTAGCGTTGCCTGCGAGGGCGGTATGACCTGTAACAAGCAGGTCGTTGTCAGGATAAAGCTCAAGAATTTTTGCAATTTTCTCAAGCTTGCGCTTTTCGCTGTCCTGAAGAACAGCGGAATCTGCCTTAAACTGAATATTCTCAATACTGATTGTAATACCTTTTTCAGTTGCAGTAACCTGTGTGTTGTCAATGCCCAAATCTTTAATCTGATTTTGTACATCGTTTACAACAACTTCCGGCTTGATGCGCACAAGGTCAGCAACTTCTGCATGAGCCGTGCCTTCAAAAACAATGGTTGTTCCGCTGATTGTTTCTAAGACAATGCGGAATTCTTCGTCATAAAATTCTATTGCACCGTTTTCCGCATTCCAATAAATCGTCTGGCTCGAAAAGCCCATTGTCTCAAAAGGATAATCTATAGTTCTGTCAACAGGTCTCTGTCTGTTTACAAAATTCATATTGTATTTTGCAAGAATCTTGTGCAGCACTTTGCCGTTTACAGTTTCAGGGCCGGCATAAGTGTACTGAACTTTAACAGGAACTTTGAACGGAGTGTTCAGGTTAAAGCCGCGCCGTAAATCATGGGCTTCTTCACCGTCAGCAGTCCAAGTATCGCCGGGCTGCAGGTCTTTATCTGGAAAAACCGGCACATTTCTTACAACAGGCATGAAATATTCGTCGCCAATATCATATTTACCGAACTTGTCCCGCTTAAAAATGCTGTGATATTCTTCGCCCCATGTGAAAACCGGTCTGCCCGAACGGTCTGACGATGCTTCTGAAGTCATAAATACTGCATCGTGTTCAGCCTGCTCACCGTCAACAGACGGAACATTAACAGAAATACGGTTTATAATTTCCGCATGGTGGTCGAAAAGTCCGTTATAATAAATATCTTCGTGCACCGATGAAAGCACCCTGTATTTATCACCTTCATTATACTTGAATGTAAAACGCTCTGCACTCAAAGATATAAAAGCAGATGCAAACAAAAATAGAAAAAAGCATTTCTTCAATCTCTTGATTTCATTCTTCATAAAATCTCCTGTTACAAATTCAGCTGAAACTTAAGGCTAATACAAGATTCGTTTCTGTTTATCGGCTGAAAAAACTGCCATGTTAAGAAAGCTTGTATGTAACGCCCAAAACCATTATTGTTGATTCATGAACGTCGAATCTGCCATGAACACAGCATTAAACAATTTTAACCTGCTTTTGGGTACAACAAAAATCGGTATTTTTTTTATAGGTTTTGCACTGCTGCTCTTTTTGCTGATGATTTTCATGCTCTGCTTTTATCTTGGCAAGAAAGCCGGAAGTGCAGAAGCGCAAAAAGAGCAGCTGAAGCTTATAGAAGAAGCAAGGGCAGATGCAGTGCGGCGTTCACGTTCTGTGCTTAACGGCCAGCTTGTCGAGCAGATTTCGCCTTTTCTGCCTAATTTTCCGTGCAACCCGGCAGACTGCCGCTTTGTTGGCAAGCCCATAGACTTTATCGCTTTTGCCGGGCTTGAAGAAAGCGACAGCGTTGACGAGATTCTTTTTATTGAGATAAAGACGAACAGCTCGCAGCTTTCGTCAAGAGAGCGCTCGCTTAAAGAAGCCGTAGAAAAGAAAAAGATACGCTGGGTTGAATTCCGCGTAAAAAACTGAATATGCGCCGGTATATGTCAAACTGAAAGGCGCAAGGCACAAAAAAACCGCCCGAACCTGCCGGGCGGCCTTTCTGCTAATTTGCATCTGCTCTTAAAAAATGCAACTATTTTCTTGAGCCGAAAACTTTTCTGATTATGTCAGAAGAATATTCAAGCGGCTTGTCACGGATTTCAGCTTCTTCATCTGCAATCTTTAAGAAGACAGCATCGAGAGCTTTTTCTGTTGCATATTGCGCCAAGTCAACGTCAACTTCTTTTACAGCTTCTTTGCCGAAAATAGACGAAACCTTGTTTGCTGTACCGCCAGCCTTATTGTATGTTGCTGTAAGCTTTTCCCATGCTTCGTTTGCAGACATGCTGCCTACAAGCTTCTGATCAAGAGCCGCCGCGATTTTCGGTTTATAAAGCGAAACAAGCTGTTCGTAGGTCTTTTTCTTAAGATATTCTGTCGCAGCGTTGTCTTTGCCCGTAACAATTGCAACACCGTCGCCGACAGTCATGCCTGTAATTGCTTCTGCAAAAACCGGAATAATCTCGGCAGCGCAAGCTTCTGCCGTGCGGTTCAGGCGGAGAATTACATTCTCAATGTTTTTCTTTCCGTTCGGCAGCTTTGATACGGTGGCCACAAGCTTTTCCGCATCTTTCGGCATATCGATGTAATAAAGCGGATTCTTGTAGTAAGCGTCTTCTTTTGAAAGCTGCGAAGACGCAACTTTTGCACCCTCATTGAGAGCAGCCTTCAATGCCTGAACAGCATCATCATTAGAAAATCCATATCTGCTGTTGACCTGTGCAGATTCATCAGTTTTTGCAGTGGTCGTAGTTGTTGCTTTTTTAGTTTTTGAAGCAGAACTTTCAGAAGATTCTGTTCCTAATACTCGTTTAGCCTCATTAAGAGAAGTGTCCTGCGCGCCTGTTGCAAACACAGCAACACCCGCAAAGCTGAAAACCAGCAATGCTGTGAATAATCTTAAATGTTTCATACATTAGATGATAACTCATTTTTTTCATTAATGGAATCTCTAAATTTATTTTTATGAAAAAGACACTCTATCAAGCCTTAAAAAAAGCTTTATCTTTTTTAGTTTATGTTTTATCTTTTAATTGCCGATTAATAAGGTGTTTTCTAATCAAGTTTTTAAAAGGCCGGAGTGCATGAAAAAATATTTATGTTTATTTCTATTTGCAATAATCTCATTTAGCATTTTTGCTGCAGATAAAAAAATAGAGCCTACAACATCAAAAGACATTGCTGACTATGCACGCTCAAAAATTATTGACCAGATTGAGCAGCCCTGCCCGCCTTACGTTCAGGACGGCTACCTTATCTTTACAGCAGACAAATCTGCAAGATTTGTAGGTATTGCTTTTGGTTTTGAAAATTTCCGCATAATTCACCCGTTCCAGCGGCTTTCGCATTACGAGACTGACGGAAAACCGGTTGATTCTGTGCTTTTTTACATAACCCAATACCCGAAGGACCTCGATGAAGTTTCTTATAAGCTTGTAATTGACGGCTTATGGACGACAGACCCGCTTAATGCGCGCCGTTCATTTGACAAGACGACAAATTCAATGCTTTCTATTATAGCAGTTGAAAAACCTGCTCCGGTAACAGAAAAAGAAAATAACGGCAAAGTCCGCTTTGTTTATTACGGAACAAGCGGTCAGACAATACGCCTGGGCGGCACTTTCAACAACTGGGATTCTTACATGTACGAGCTTACAGAAGTTTCTCCAGGCGTATACCAGATTGAGCTGCCGCTGCCACCGGGAGTTTATTACTATAACTTCTACAACGGTATAAATGCCATGATTGATCTGCAGAATTCCGAGCGGGCTTATACCGTTGACGGACGGACTGCTTCAATTCTTTATGTAGAATAATTTTCCGGTTTGTTGCCGGCTTAAAAAGGCTGCCTGCTAAGAGCGTCATTCCGAACTTGGTTCTGCATGACACTAAAGAGGCCGCCTTTTTTGTTTTAAAAGCCTTAAATTCTGAGAAACCCGACATTCAGGCTAAATACAGTACCCTTTTATGCCGAAATTATAGAGTGCAAAGATTGCTCTTCATGGCGGTATTCAATTGAAAAAGACAAAAAAAATAAATTTGCCTAAAAACAAGATTCTTATTCTGCTTTCTATAATTCTTGTTGTTTTTATCGGACTTTTATCAACATGCATTTTAATTCAGTCAAGATATTCTGAACCGACAATTGCCGACATAGAACCGGCATTTAAAACGGAACAGGCTGCAAAAAAAGCTCAGAATACGGAACAAAAGCCTGAAAAAAAGACCAAAAAAAGCCAGACACGCATTCTGCGTTCAGAAAACGGCAAAATGGAAATAACGAACTCTTCAGGCGCAGTTACTGCAAAATCAAACAAGGCAGCAGCTGATACACTGAATTCAGACAATCCGTCTATAGACGCTGTAACAGCAGAAGTTTCCGGCATTGCAAAGCAAGTACCGCTTACAGCTATTCCGGCGCCAATAATTCAGAACGAGCAGATTCAGGCACAGGAAACCGTCGGCACTGGGGCTGCACAGGGTTTGAGCGCCCAAAACACTGTACAGGACAATCTTTTGGACGCAGAATCAGGCAGTCTGGTTGCAAAGGCACAGCAGGAAGAACAAAACACAAGTACAGGCAAAAGCAATGTATCTCCGGCAGGTGCTGTCATGCAGTCAACCGGTACACTGATTTTTGTCTTTGACGACGCCGGCCACAATATGACACAGCTTCAGCCTTTTTTAGAGCTGCCATTTCCAATAACTGTTGCCGTATTGCCGGGACTTGACTATTCTGCCCAGGCGGCACAAAAAGCCAGAAATAGCGGCAAAGAGGTAATTCTTCACCAGCCGATGCAGGCAAAAAACCGTTCTGTAGATCCGGGGCCTTGCGCAATAAAGCCTGACATGACTGCCGACGAAGTTTACGACCTTGTAAGACAGAATATTGCGTCTTTGGGGCCAGTGTCCGGCATAAACAACCATGAAGGTTCACTTATAACTGAAAATGAAAATCTTTTGGGCGCAGTTATGGACGTATGCCGCGCCGAACAGCTTTATTTCTTAGATTCAAGAACGACTCCGTCAAGCGTAGCCAAAAAAGTTGCCGCCCAGCGCGACTTGCCGTTATGGGAAAGAACGGTTTTTCTAGACAACACTCAAAATAAGAAGGACATTGAAACAGCTGTCAAGCTCGGCATGGAACTGGCTGCAAAAAACGGTTCTGCAATAATGATAGGACACGTCTGGACAAACGCACTTCCTTCAATTTTGATTGATCTCTACCCCGAAATGATAATGCAGGGCTTTACGATTTCGACAATCTCAAAATCCAGAAGCCACGTCACCGGCAACTAAGCTGATAAGCCCAGCTTGAACGCATTTTATTCAATGCTATCCGATAAAGCTTAATATGCAGCCTTTTACGGAATTCCATATATCCGGCATATTCTCAAAAAGAGGCTCCGCTAAATCCCATCTCAAATGATACCCATAAGAGTGACGGAAAAAATGGCGAAAACCCATGTAATCCGTAAGCGGCAGCTGCAACGATTTATCAAGAACTGCTTTTCTGTTTTCATTTTCTTTAAACATTGAAACAAGCAATTCGCTATGCCAGCGTTCACTAGAAGAAATTTCCTTGTCGATATGTTTTTGTATCAGAAGAAAGATATTTTCTAAGCCATTATAAAAAGAATGAATCGTAGACCCGACCGCACTAAGTTCTATAAAATCTGGTTCTTGGATTTTGCATTTTTGAGATAAAATTGATGCCTTTTCCAGAAGCTCATCTATTTCTGAGATTTCGAAAAGTATCTTGGTCTTTAATTCTGAATCAACCAATTTTCTTTAACTCTCCAATACTGTTAAGCATTTCGTAAAAAGAACGCTCATAATCAAAATCTACTAAATCAACTTTCATGTTCAATGCGTTTTCAAGTTCAAAATGAGTACGGAAAAACAATGAAGGCGAAAGCCCGAATACACCTAAGTCTACATCAGAATTCGCATGAGCATGCCCAGTTGCCTGTGAGCCGAACAGATAAACTTCTGTGCACCCTGCCTTTTTGAGAATATCAGTTGCTTTTGTCAGCACATTCGCATTCATGATTCAATTATATCACATATGCGCAAAAGATAAAGACTAAAACATGTACAATCTGCCTTTCTGTTGTACACGTTATCTGCATATTTTTGCCGGTTTTCTGCATATAAAAATGCGGATTATATGCAGATAACATGAAAATTTGGGGAATAATATGCACAAATTCGATTATTCTTTTTTGAACAACGGAATGTTGCCAGCTGAATTGGTAAATGACACGGCTTCAATTTCATCTCTTAAAACAGCTCGTCAATTCTGAAACAGCCGCCTTTTTCGAAAAATCTGGCGTGCTTGCTTATCTTACAGAAAATGCCGAGATTCTGCACACTCAAGGCAAAGGCTATATTCTTTCAAGCATTGACAGTTTTCTTGCGAATCATCGGCAGAGCTGTTAGAAAACCACAAAGCCCGACTTTCGCCGGGCTTATATGCGGTGCTATTAGTTCTCCTCAATTACAAGATAGATATACTTTACTGCAGCTGAACTAGTATCTACATACATCTGCACCACATGCCAGCCCTCAGGAATATCACCCTTAGGCATCTTAGACTCCTTTATGACAGTCTTACCACTTTTCAGGTCTCTGGTGACTGTAGCAAGATTATCTAAAGCTGCCGTGCAGACCACAATCTTCTGCTGCTTGTGACCCTCAGCAAATATTGCACAACCAACCATAAGACCCATCAACAACACAGCAATAATTTTTTTCATACTTGTCATAATAATCACCTCCTTTTTATGACAAATGATATTTGATTGATTTAGTTCTAAATCAGGAGAAACCAGTTCAATGATTTCAATATCCAGATTTTTGTTTATTGATACTTTCCTCAATTTCTTTTGAAATTTGATTTAATTCTTCAAAAAGCAAATCTTTTTTTCCAACTGGGCTTGATTGAAGATAATACTCAAAAATTTCTTTTCTGGTTTCAAGCCATTCTGTTTCATCTTCATCTCTAAGCTTTACAAGAGTTTCGATAATCTTATTCATAAAATCTCCTATCTATAGTTTACCTACTTTGGCTACGCAAAATATTGATTTTATTCAATCTTAATACGGCTAATACGTACTGTCAATACTGATTTTTTCAATACACATATTTTTCATAAGTGTTGAAAAAGGCTTAATTGGCGCAAACTTATAATATTAAAATGAATCCACAAGAATTACGGGAAGATTTAAGTCAAAACCTCAAAAAATACAGAAAACAAAAAGGCTGGTCGCAGTTTAAGCTTGCCGAAAAAGCTGAAATTTCAGAGCAGACTATAAATTCCATTGAAGGCTTGCGGCTCTGGCCAAGTGATAAGACACTCTCAAAAATAGCAAGTGCCCTCGAAGTCGAAATGTACCAACTTTTCGTACCGCAAAAATTTGACTTGCAGTCAGAAATCATATCAGAATTGAAGCAATCTGCTGTAAAGACAGTTGAAAGCCTTGTGCACGACACTTTGCAAGATTGGGCAACGCAATAACCTTGAAAATCTGGAAAAATGTGAGAAAAGCGGCAAAAAAAGCTGGAAAAATGTGATAAATCGGCTGAAAACAGCTGGAAAAATGTGATAAGCGGTAGTACAATCAAAATATGCTTAGACGGAAAATTGATGATTATCTGATTCAGTGGAAAAACAACCCCGACAGGCTGCCGCTCATAATAAAAGGGGCAAGGCAGATAGGCAAAACTTTTTCCATTGAAAATTTTGCAAGAAGCTACAAAAATTTTATAGAAATCAATTTTATTACGAAACCTCAATTCAAAGCGATTTTTCAAAACGGATATTCACCAGAGCAAATAACTAAAGAAATTACTCTCATAAAGCCCGAATGGCATTTTATTCCGCATGAAACGCTGATTCTTTTTGATGAAAGACAAGCCTGCCCAGACTGCACTACAAGCCTTAAGTTTTTCAAAATTGACGGCAAATACGACATAATTTGTTCCGGCTCTCTTCTTGGCATAAACTACAATGAAATAACTTCCGTAAGTGTCGGCTACAAAACAGATTATGAAATGCATTCGCTTGATTTTGAGGAATTCTTGTGGGCAAAAGGCTATCAGCAGAATCAGATTGATGAAATTCTGGAGCACATGAAAAACCTTGAACCGTTCAGCGAAACAGAATTTTCTGTATGGATGGAAAACTTTAAAGAATATATGACGCTCGGCGGGATGCCGAAAGTTGTCGATATGTTCATTTCACAGAAGAATTATTCCGGCACATTGCAAGAACAGCGGCAGATTCTTAATGCTTATGAAGAAGACATTACAAAATACGCAGTCGGGCTTGATAAAGCAAAAGTCAAGAATATCTATAATCATATTTCTGTTTTTCTGGCAAAAGAAAACAAGCGTTATCAGATTACAAAAGTTGCTGCCGGTGCAAGAAACCGCGAATATGTAGGCACAGTTGACTGGCTAAAAGATGCTGGAATAATAAATGTGTGCTACTGCCTTGAAAAGCCAGAACTTCCGCTTAAAGGCAACTACAAGCCTAATGATTATAAAATCTATTATCGCGACACTGGTCTTTTGATTGCGTCTCTTGATGAAGAAGCCCAAGAAGATTTGCGCCAGAATAAGAATTTCAACACATATAAAGGCGCAATCTACGAAAATATCATTGCTGATATTCTTGTAAAGCAAGGCTATGAGCTTTTTTATTATAAAAACGAAAAATCAACACTTGAAATGGATTTTTTTGTAAGAGATGCAAAAAGTCTCATTCCTGTTGAAGTAAAAGCCAATGACAATGCAACAATTTCGCTCCGCAATCTGATTGAAAAAGAAAGCTATGAAGATATACGCTATGGAATAAAGCTGTGCAACAGAAACATTGGTTTTAATGGAAAATTTTTCACATTTCCGTATTTCTGCTCTTTCTTGCTGAAACGATATTTAAAAGACTCTGCATCAAATCTGACAGCCGATGTACATAAACCCCAAAACATTGTATAACAAAAAGACAGGACGGTGTAATTTGAAAATCTTAGGTATTGAATCTTCTTGCGACGAAACAGCTTGCGCCATCGTTGAAGACGGCAGAAAAATTATAAGCAACGTAATCGCCACGCAAATTCCATTTCATCAGATTTATAATGGCGTTGTGCCAGAAATTGCAAGCCGCAAGCACGCAGAATGGATTATGCCTGTTGTCAAAGAGGCATTAAAAGAAGCAAGCCTTTCGCTTGACGACATTGACGCAATTGCCGCCACAAACCGCCCCGGCCTTATGGGCGCATTGCTCGTCGGTCTGACCTTCGGCAAGACTTTGGCTTGGACAACGCACAAACCGTTCATCGCAGTGAACCACATGCTCGGCCACATGTACGCCGCGCATCTTGCAAATGACATAAGTTACCCATATTTAGGGCTCCTCGTTTCAGGCGGCCACAGCATAATCTGCCGTGTAAACGACTTTGACGATATAGAAGTGCTCGGCACGACAATCGACGACGCAGTGGGCGAAGCTTTTGACAAGGTTGCCAAGTTTTACGGCCTCGGCTATCCGGGCGGCGTAATAATCGACAAGCTTGCGCAGAACGGCGACAGCAACGCCGCAAAATTTCCGCTGCCGCTGCTTAAGGGCGAAGACCACCGCTACGATGTTTCATATTCAGGCTTAAAGACCGCCGTAATAAATCAGCTTGACCAATTCTGGGTTGAAGGCTACCCAAAAACGAACGAAAACATTGCGGCCGCCTTTCAAGAAACGGCCGTCAAGATTCTGCTTTCAAGGCTTTTTAAGGCTGTTGAAGACACCGGGCTTAAAACAGTTGTTGCAGGCGGCGGCGTTGCGGCAAATTCACGGCTGCGCTCAATGCTTGCGGAACACACCGAAATCAAGTGCGTTTTTCCGCCGCTAAAGCTCTGCACAGACAACGGCGCGATGATTGCGGGCGTCGCCTACCATTATTTGCAGCGCGGCGAAACAAGCCCGTGGACAACAACCGCAAGCCCGCGCATTCCGGCTTTTAAGCGCGGCCTGCTCCGCCAGACAAAGTAGCACGGGCACAAATCAAAATAAGATTGCAAAACTTTAATTGAAGGAATACAATAGACACATGAGTAACGATTTTTCACTTGACGAAGTAATACGCAAAGTGCCAGATTTTCCGAAACCTGGCATTCTTTTCTATGATATTACCGGAATTCTGGTAAATCCAAAAGCTTTTAAATACTGCATCGACATGATGGTCAAGCTCTACAAGGGGCTTGAGCTTGATGCGCTCGCCGCCGTTGAGTCACGCGGCTTTATTTTTGCGGCACCGCTCGCAGAAAGGCTCGGCATTCCGCTGATTCTTGTGCGCAAAAAGGGCAAGCTGCCGGGCGACACATATTCTTGCAAATACGCGCTCGAATACGGCTTTGCTGAAATAGAAGTGCACAAGGCAGACGTTCAGCGCGGTCAGCGCGTTCTTGTAATTGATGATTTGATTGCCACAGGCGGCACGCTTAAAGCTACGCAAAACGTGCTTGAGCAGGGCGGCGCAAACGTTATCGGTTTCTTCGGCATCGTCGGCTTGCCTTTCTTGAACTATCAGAAAGTGCTTGACCCTGTGCCTGTAAAGACGCTGATTGACTATAACGCTGAATAGATTTCCTTTTCACGCCGATAATTGTTGTACTATTGGTTTATCAAAGGAATATTAAAATGAAGAAAATCTTGTCTTATATTTTGCTTGCAGCTGTTTCTTTCTGTGCATTTGCAGAAATTGAAACATTCTCTTCCCATTACGAGCCGGTTACTTCGGCTGATGAATTTGATGTGACATACATTATGTATGATTCCATGAAAATTTCAAAGCTGCGCCGTGCAGGCGGTGTGCCTGTAACTCAGGCTTTTACAATTGACAACGGCCTTTACGAAGAGCGTTTTACGCTTTTTAAAGACACCGGCTCAAAAGACAACAGCCGCAAAATGGAATATGCAAAAGTTATTCAAGAATATGCTTCAAAAGTAAGCGGCAAAGACTTGAAATCTTCTGACTTTGTTGCTTTTAAGAACGAAGACGTTGACGAAGAATTCAGCGCAGATTTTGGGCACACATGCTTTGTAGTTGATCCGCCGTCTTCTTACGCAAAAGGCTACAAGTACATGCTCATTGAGTTTTTCTGCAAAGAGAGCCAGGGCATTGTAATGCGCACAATCTTGACGGACGACGAAACAGTTTTTACTGAACCGGCTGACAACTTTATTTACGTCTATCATTCGTTCCGCTTCAGCGCGACAAAACCGCGCCTTTCAAGCAGCTCAAACGACGATGATGAAGACACGCTTTTCTGGTAATTTTGCCAGCAGCTTTAAAAGAATAACCGCAACATGCCTTTTGCTGTGCTTTGCCGCAGCATCTGGCTTCTCTGAAATCATCAGCTTCGGCACAAATTTCAGACACCTTCAGAACAGCTTTGAAACAATGAAGGTGTCTTTTCTCATTCCAGATTCATTTGAGTACATCGCTGTGCCGCAAAAAGGAACGGAACTTTACATCAAATTCGCGCTGCGCCCAAAAGCAAAACCTTCAGAAATGAGCACAACGCGCTCATTCAAAAGCACAAATTCACTTTCAGACGAGCACACCGAAGTGCGCCACTGCCTGTTTTTAGACAAAGGTACAACAGCGCAGAGCTTTAACCGCGAATTCATAGTCTTTATGCTGAACTGCGCAAGCCTTGTTGCAGGCAGAGAACTCACGCTTGCAGATTTTTCTGCCATTTCAAAGGCCGAAGTCAGCAAGACTTGCAAAGCAGACATCGGCTATATCTGCTATGTTGCAAACCCTCATTCAAGATTTGCATCGGGCTACAGCCAGATGATGCTAGAATTTTACGGCAAGCAGGGCACAGGCATCGTAATGCGCGCCACGGTCTCTAACACTTCAAAAGCTTTGACAAGCAGCACAGGCGCATTCATGAAGGCGCGCCGCACTTTTTCGTTTTAGGCAGACAGCAGATGAACCAAAAAATTGAATTATTATCTCCGGCCGGCGATTCAGACGCATTTAAAGCCGCAATTCTTGCCGGTGCAAATGCAATATATTTCGGGCTTGAAAAATTCAGCGCGCGCACAAGGGCAACAAACCTTACATTGGCTCAGCTTGAAGAGCTTGCACCGCTCGCAAAAAGCCGCTCGGTAAAGCTTTATCTTACGCTCAACACGCTTGTGCGCGACTGTGAAATTGGCGACGCGCTTAGCCTTGCAGAAACGACGCTTGAACACGGCGTTGACGCGATAATCGTGCAAGACTTTGGCTTGATGGCAGCTTTGCGCGCACATTTTCCGCAAGCAGAAATTCATGCTTCAACGCAGATGACGACGCACAACCTTGCGCAGCTTGACTTGCTTGCGCGCGCCGGTGTTTCGCAAGTGAACCTTTCGCGCGAGCTTTCAATAGAACAAATCAAGCTTTTTGCTGAAAAGCTGAAAGATTACGGCATTGTGCCAGAAGTTTTTGTGCACGGTGCGTACTGCATTTCATATTCGGGGCAATGCTACTTAAGCGGCGCGCTTTACGGTCAAGCCGGCAACCGCGGTTCATGCGTTCAGCCATGCAGACGGCAGTTTTTTGCAGGCAACGGCAAGCTTGTTGCGCCGTTCTCGCTGAAAGACAATTGCGCATTTAGATTTGCAAAAGAATTGTGCAGCTTTGCACCTATCAGCCTTAAAATTGAAGGGCGCATAAAAAGCGCCGAATACGTCTATTCTGTTACAAAAAGCTGGCGCGAACAGCTTGACATTATCGAAGCGGGCAAAGAAGCTTCAAAAGAATCTGAGCTGCTAGACAAATCTTTTAACCGTGGCTTTGCTACAGACTACCTTGAAGGCTGCCCCACAAAAGATTTTTTCAACTTCGGCGAAAAAGACGCAACGATGCAAAAAGCCGGAACAGTGCAGTCGTTCAGCGCAGACAAGATGATGCTGAAAATTAGCGGCAGCATGATTAGCACAGACAGCAGAAAAAGCATCGGCAGTGCGGGCGGTGCTTCTGCCCTACTCGAACAAAACGACCGGCTCTTGATAAAGACGAAAGACGGCCGCTTCATCTGCAATGCAGAAGTCTGCAAAGCTTTTCAGAACGGCGCATCTGATGTTTCAGAAGCGCAGATTAAGATTACCGGCAAACTTAACGGCAGAATCGAAAAAGGGCAGATTGTCTACAAATCAAGCCCTGCAATTAAAGCGCAGAACCTCAAGCAAAAGCTTGACGCGCTCAAGCCTTTAACCGTTCCGCTGTCTATCGAAGTTTCCGGCAAGCTGAACGAGCAGCTTGTCTGCAAATTTTCGGCAGATGGTGCTTTTGTTATAGAAAAGACCGACGCCGTGCTTGAAAAAGCATCGAAGCACGGTCTTGACGAAGAAACTTTGCGCCAGAAGCTTGGCAAACTTGGCGGCACAATTTTTGCACTTGAAAAGCTTGATGCGGCAAAACTTGAAGCTGGGCTTTTTATTGCCTTGCCGGAACTTAACGAGCTAAGGCGGCGCGGCACGCAGAAACTTGCTGAAAATTTATCAAAAGCTGAAAAAGCCGCAGCTTGCAAGTTTGAGCCAAACGCAATCCAGATTTACTGGTCTGATTTGCAAGATTTTTCACACACCAAAGACAGCACAAACAGCGCAGCCGCCGCAACACCGAAGCTTGCATTTTTTTGCAGCAGCATAAGCAAAGCGGCAGACTTGCTGCAAGCAAAAAAGACTGTCATTTTTGAGCTGCCGCTTGTTATTTCAGATGAAACACAGCAATTCTTAGCCGAAAACGAAAACGTCATACCGCATTTTCAGAGCATTCTCTTTGAAGAAGATTTTAACGCTGCAAAAGCTTGTCTTGAAACGCTTGCAGCTGCAAAAAGCGGGCACAAACGCCAAGTCTGGTGCGAGAACACAGGACTTGCAGATTTTGCACAAAAAGCCGGTTTCAGCGTAATTCTCGGCAGCTTTTGCAACGCCGCAAACAGCATGAGCATTCAGGCTTATGCAAAGCTCTTGGGCATAGCCGCAATTGTTCCTTCTATAGAAATTTCATACGAAGCCATAAGCAATTTGATAGTTCCGCAAAATGTAAAGCTTTTCTACCCGCTTTTTTCAGAAGAACTTTTAATGCAGAGCAGACAGTGCTTGCTCCGCAACCTTACGGGCTGCACAAAATCATCTTGCGACAGAACATGCATCGAGCAGTGTGAAAAACAGTTTTCGGTCAAAGGCGCAGCAGACGAAACTTTCCGCGCGGTTAAGCGCAAAGGCTTTTATTCAGGGCTTTTCAGTGCCAAGCCTGTTTCAAACGCAAAAGCTTTCAACACTTTAAGGCACAAGATTGACACATGGATTGTCGATTTGCGCTTTCAAGATTCAGTTTCGGCAACGCGCATAATCAAAACCGCCGAAGATTTCGCCAATAAAAGCGCGGGCAGCCGTTTTTCTGAACCGTTCAACGATACAATCGAAAAGAAATTCTGGTTCGGCAAGGATTGTTGCTGATGAAGAAAGTGCTTTTTTGCGCGCTGAACGCCAGATATAACCACACAAACCTTGCGATAAGAAGCCTCTGCACATACGGCGCGAAGCAGCTAAAAGAGCGCGGCCTTGACGGCAAGCTTGAACTTCGCGTAAAAGAGCAGAGCATAAACCAGAGCGCA
>JAEEGH010007484.1_pt1 | contig 26230 bp, 21 predicted proteins | sample 9134181 | NCBI WGS metagenome assembly JAEEGH01 (sample SAMN16246544, study PRJNA631951) | gut metagenome | biome: gut microbiome; feature: rumen; material: DP-attached | host: Bos | place: Iran: Karaj | collected 2018-10 | reverse complement strand
AATACAAATAAAGACAACTCATCAGCAAAGAGATATCGATAAAAGGCAAACAGGGGCTGGTGCCATAAGAAGAAACTCAGGCTCATTCGTCCCAATGGGGCAAGTATCTTTGAACGCATTGAAAACAATGTAATCCCATTCTTTTCATCTCTACAGAAACAAAAAAGAATAGTAAAAAACACAGTCAGCAACAACATCACCTCGCGAGGCAGGAAACTCTCACGAATTGTGTTTGTACCCCCAACGAGATTGTAAGGCATCTCGTGCTCACCAATGGTGAAAGCTCCAAAGAACACCATCAACAGCACACATCCTAGTGACAGATAATGTAAAGACGATGAACCTTTATATGACTTGAAAGCAACAATTCCACCAATAGCTATCTCAAAGAATCGATAAGGCAACAGATAATACTTATTGCCAATGCTATCATTAGGAAGCAAGTATAGTAGAAGTGACAAAAGTGTTAAGACGAGAAGCCCTGCTTGCATCCGTCTTTTCAGCAACATCATAAGCAAGGGGAACACAATGTAGAATTGCATGAGCACACCCAGGAACCATGTGTGCATCAGTACTTTATGATAGATAGCGGCCCAATAGTTCTGCGTTGTCAAAGCCTGGAGCATGTTGTTCATAAAGACAGAGGCAGCTACCACCTCCTCAGACATAAACCGATAGTCACCTGGCAACATGCCCATATAACCAATAGCCAACGACAATCCACAGATGATTAGCACCAAAGGCAACAATCTGAAGATCTTCTTTTCCAGAAACTGCAGATACTTGAATCGCCCATCAGCAATCTCTTGCATGACTTTTGGAACAACCAGATAGCCATTGAGCACAAAGAATACATCCACTCCGAGGTAGCCGCTTTTGCACCAACCAGCATGATAAAGCACCACTGCCATAATGGCCAGTCCTTTCATCAAATCCAAATCATGACGATAATTCATTCTTTACAGATATATAATCACAAAGAACGAGGCGATCCAGCCTAGGATGCAGAATTGGATAAAGTGATCCTTGACGAGACTCTTTGTGGGGGAGCCGCTGAGGCCGAAGATGATCATGTTCTGGAGATAACGCAGGAGGCCTGCAAGTACCCAACCACTGGTGAGGTAGACATAACGGGTGCCCATTCGTTCGATGACTTCTGGCGACATGGTGTACATGATGTAGCAAACCAGTGTGACTGAGGCGATGATGGCTGTGGCCTCATTGATGAAAGTCCTGTTGTAGCCAGTAATCGAGACGCGTGGTTTGGTGCCAGTCTGTTCATAGATGCGATAATCGTCGTTGCGTTTGGTAAAGGCCAGGAAGAGCGCAACCAGGAAAGTCATCATCACCAACCAATGAGAAATCCAGATGTCTGTGGTGACACCTCCAGCCAACACGCGCATCACGAATCCGACGGCAATAATCGACACATCGAGGATGGCAATCTGCTTCAGACGAACGCAATAGCCGATGTTCATCAGCCAGTAAGCCGCCACTATTATATATAAATAAGGTGTATTGGGGCTCATCGCCAGCGGAATCAACGCGAAGGATGCAATCGTGCAGAGTAGCATCATCACGTAACCGCCTCTGACTGAGACCTTTCCGGATGCAATCGGGCGATGGCATTTCTTGGGATGTTGGCGATCTGCCTCGACATCCCTCAGATCGTTGAAGCAATAGATGGAACTCGAAATCAGACAGAATGATGCAAACACCACGAACGTAGGCCAAAAGTAATCTGGCTTCAACAGATTGTTGCTGAAGAAGATAGGCGCAAAGACGAATATGTTTTTGAGCCATTGCAGCGGCCTGAGCAGTTGAATGTAGTGTATCATCGCTGCAAATTTACGAGTTTTCTGCGAATTTTCCAAGATAGAGGACGGAAAAAATGATTTGCACAATTATATATTCGATTTTTAAAATCTGCATACACTGCATACACTAAGAGCTAACCATCTGATAATCAGTTCATAATTTGGTGTATGCAATAAAATATTAAGTGTATGCAACAAACAAAATCTCAGAAAAATCGTGAAGAAGTTTGCATATCGTCGAAAAATGTAGTACCTTTGCGCTATGTTTGATTACGAAAAGATTCCAGATTGGTGGGCATTGTGCCCCAAGAATGATTGTGAGATGGCAAAGACTTGTCTTCGCCATCAGGTTTGTATGCAGGTTCCACAGAAGTATAAGCTGTGGACATGTGTTCTTCCTAATGCCATCGAGGATGGCAAGTGCAGATTTTATCAGAAGGCTGAGAAAGTGACAATGGCTCAGGGTATCGCTGCTGTCTATAAAAATGTACAGTCGCGCGAGGCTCGTTCTCAGATACGCTATGGCCTCACGGCTCATCTTGGCAGCAAGGGTACATATTATCGCTACAAGAATGGCGAGCGACTCATCAATCCTCAATTGCAACAAGAGATTATCGACATCGTACATCGATATGCGCCTGGTGTGGAGGTCAACTTCGACAAGACGTTTGAGGACTATGACTTTACCAGGAACTATTAGCAAGCCAGCAGGAAGGGCGCGATTTGTCCCACCCCATGGGACAAAACGTCCCACCCCTTGGGACAAACAGTCCCACCCCCTGGGACAAATTTTAAACAGTAAGAAAAGATGAAGCTTTCAATAGTTAGAACAGACAAGAAGAACGTCGTCCACCTGACGGTTAAGACGGTGGAGTGGTTTCTGGAACGCATCCAGAAGGATACGAAGGCTGAGGACATCGGCAAGTTCCGTCATTATATCGCTCTTTATGGCGACTCTGGCCAATACGAGGACAGCGTGCCCTTGGCCATGATCTACCCTCTAGTGGAGATGGTGAAAACTGAAAACGGCAACTTGGAAATTATGACTTTCAACAGTCTGACTTGGTTGCACGTGGGGCATCTGATGAAGTCCGAAGAGATCAATGCTGTTAAAGAAGCCTCGAAGATTCTGCCAACTACCTTTGCTGCCTTCACAGGTGCAGATGGCAGGAGTGTGGAGATTTTGGTATCTGTAGCCCAGAAGAACCTCACCGCTAAGCCTCAGACAGAAATAGAGATGGATGCATTTTGCGCTTCTGCCTACGAAGTCGCCTTTGGAGCCTATAGTGGTGTTCTGCCAAAACCCATTGAGCGACAGACGGTTAAGGCAAGGAGCCATTTCCGCATGACGCTCGACGAAGAGCCTTATTACAATCCTCAGGTAACGCCTATGATGGTTCAGACGCTCAGGGAGATGGCAAAGTCTGATGACAAGTCTGAACCAGAGCAGCGCAAGATGGATTATCGCCTTTACGAGGATTACGAGTTGCTCTACAAACAAGCAGTTAGCGAGGCCTTCGATGAGACGATGGATATGAAGGAATCTGAGCGCTATGATGCCTATATGACGCTGCTCGCTCACAAGCTTTGTGAGATGAATTTCCCTGAAGAAGAAGCTTTTCTACATATCCGTAACCATCACGTTTACAAGCAGATATACGACGAGTCGCGTTTTCGTTCTATCGTCAGCTCCGTCTATTCTGAAGAAAAGCCCAAGCATAGAAAGGAGGGCGAGATGGTAAGTGTGGAGACGCGCAGACTGATAGAATTCCTGAAGACGCGATACGTATTCCGTTACAACGAAGTGATGGGCTATACGGAGTTTCGTCCTAACACCACTTGGCTTCAAGACTGGGCGCCTTGCGATGAGAATGTCATCAATGGTATGACCATCGAGGCGCGTCTGGCTAATCTGGATGCGAAGGATAAGGATGTACGACGCTATGTCCACTCGAACATGATTCGTAGGATCGATCCTATTGGTGATTATCTGGCAAATTGTTATGACAAATGGGATGGGAAAACGGATCATATCGCGATGCTGGCGAGGTGTGTGCCTTGTCAGATTCCCCAATGGGAAAAGTGGTTTAAGAAATGGTTCCTCTATATGGTGGCGCAGTGGGTGAGCCCCCAGCAAGAATACGGGAACTCGGTGGTTCCTCTGCTGATTTCACCTCAGGGTGATGGCAAGACTACCTTCTGTCGCATGATTCTCCCTAAGCAACTGCGATGGGGATTCCTCGAAAACCTCGATGTAAGCGAGAAGCGTACTACACTTCAGGCGATGCACAATTTCCTGTTGATTAATCTTGATGAGTTCAACTCCATCAGTCCCAAAATACAGGAGGGATTCCTGAAGAATGTCATCCAATTGCCCAATGTGAAGATCAAGCGTCCATACGGCAAACATGTCGAAGAGTTCAAACGCTATGCCTCGTTCATCGCCACGACAAATGAAACGAATGTGCTGAGCGATCCCTCTGGTAGCAGGCGATTTATCTGTGTAAGCCTCACAGCCCCTGTCAATACGGACTACAAACCAAACTACGAGGCTCTTTACGGACAGGCGTATAAAATGGTGATGAACAGAGAGATGGATTGGTGGTTCAGTGCTGAGGAGGTGAAGGAAATCATGGCGCACAATCGTCAGTATCAAGTGACGCCAGCAGCCATTCAGTATTTCAATGAGTACTTCTTGCCAGCTGTGGATGAGACGGATGGAAAGTGGCTTTCGCCTACAGCCATCTACGACCAACTTCGCCAGATTGCAGGCGCAGGACTGAAAGCCAATGGTGTTTCTGCCTTTGGACGATATCTCTGGAATATGCCTGAACTTCAGCATCGAAGAGTAGGTCCTGGTAAACAATATCTGGTGAAAAAGAAGGAATAATGAGCGTTGGATACACTAGTAATTTATCTGCATACACTTGTTTAATTGACTTTATATCAGATAGTTAGGTGCATAGTGTATGCAGTGTATGCAAATTTCAAACAAAAAGTATATGAAAAGAATTCTTGTGTCGATTTTGCTCGCAATGGGCTTTGCTTTCAGCTTGTCAGCTCAGGAGAAGGAATATCAGCTGGTGTGGAGCGATGAGTTTGATGTTGAGGGGGAGCCTTCGACGGAGTGGAGTTACGAATCTGGTTTTGTGCGCAATGAAGAGTTGCAGTGGTACCAGTCTAAGAATGCTTACGTCAAAGATGGGTGCTTAGTGATCGAGGGCAGAAAGGGCTTTTTCAACAATCCCCATTACGAGGCAGGCAGCAGCGACTGGCGCAAGAATCGCGAGTTTATCCGCTATACATCGAGTTCACTGATGACAAAATTCAGTCAGCAGTTCCTTTACGGACGCTTTGAAATCAGGGCAAAAATTCCTGTGGCATCTGGCGCTTGGCCTGCCATCTGGTTATTAGGCAATAAGTGGGAATGGCCGAATAACGGGGAAATCGACATCATGGAATATTACATTAAGGATGGTCAGCCTTCGATTCTCGCCAATGCCTGCTGGGGTTCGACGGAGCGATGGAAAGGTGTTTGGGATTCTGCCGTGATTCCCTTTACGCACTTTACAGAGAAGGATCCATATTGGGCAGATAAATTCCACATCTGGCGTATGGACTGGGACAAAGAGTTCATCCGCATCTACCTCGATGATGAGTTGCTGAATGAAATCGATCTCTCGAAGACTTTTAACGAAGGATATGATGGCAATCATGAGAATCCATTCGCCAACGATGTCGTAGGTTTCAAGCATTATCTCCTATTGAATCTCGCCATCGGCTCCAACGGCGGCGAACCCGATGACTGCCAATTTCCACTCAGATACTATATTGATTATGTGAGGGTGTATCAGTAAGAGAATCATTTATTTAACTAAAATAATTATAATCGCAACAAAGACTTGCGAATGATTGTATACATGTAATAGGATCCTACGAAGATAACGACTTTGATGAGGGGGCAGAGAAGATAATGCAGGCAAAGGATGGGTTCTGATGTGCCGAAGAGGGCAAAGAAAGCCTTATCGATGAAGAAGAGAAAGAAGACGTAATGCGCTAGGTAAATGAAATAGGCGGAATCGAAAACTAGTGATGAGGTCTTCGTTGCGAAATGGCTGGCAAGGCAGAATACAGCGATGGCTCCAGTGATTCTGAAAGCTAGCATCAATGAGGAAAAAAATGCAGTGTGATATGTGAAAAGCATGACGGTTCCTAAGATGATGCTCAGGATATAGGCTGGAAATTCTACACGCATGGCGGTCTCAATGAGATCGAGTTTGCGGATTCCCAGAAATGCTCCAAGCATGAAGAAATAAATGGCGTATGCTGAGAGACCAGGGATAAATGGACATACTCCAGAAAGATAGAGGATCGTCAGTACAATAATCAGCATATAACCTAACTTATGCACCCCTATATATATAATAGGTGTAAGCAGCGAGACAACAATCAGGTCGCGCAAGAACCATAATGGCATATTGGCAGGAGCAACGAGATAGTGCTCTGCTCCAAACCAATCGATTTGCCGACCTGCTTCAGGAATATAATTCCAAAAGAAACTCCAACTGATTGTTTTGAGTTTCATAACCATCAACAAGTTCCAGATCAAATATGGTATCAGCAACGTCTTGGCTCGTCGCAACATTTTCTGACGATAGACATCAAGATTCCACTCCTTAACATTCGAGAAAAACAAATAGCCAGACATGATGAAGAATACAGGCACAGCCACCTTCACAAGTGTCTGACTTACTAATAATTTCAGGAATTCATACGTGCTCCAATCTGAGGTCAACAAGTTGAAATCCTCTGCTACACGGCCATAGCTGTGGGCAAAAGTCACAAGGATAATCATTGGAAATCGCACTTGCCGGATAACGTCGTACTGAGAGATATCACTTCTGTTTCTCATACTTCACACCAAAGAGATAATGCCCCATGAAAGGACTGAGACGAATGATATAACTGACAAGAAGACAAATACTCACCACAACTAAAGCTATAGACAAAGCTGTGATGAATTCGAGTAGTTTGTTGTCGTAAGCTCTGAGAGATTCGCTGTGGAGAATCAGGAAACGAGGCAGCACAAAATAATGGAGCAGATATATATCTAAGGTACGCGTGCCAACATATTGAAGGCTACGGCCAAGCCATTTATCTTTCGTAAAGAAATTGGCGAAAGAACGGAAGAAAGTGAAGATTATCGTCAACCCAAGTATGCCTCCAATGGCAAAAAGAAGATATTCCCTGATGGCAATGTCAGTATGGTGCATCATGGTAATGACAATGAATCCGATGATAATTGTAATGATTACCCAAGGCTTGCTTGTCCATGTGATGAATGCATCGAAATGACGTTTCACCCAAGTACCAACGTAAAAGAACAAATAGTATCGCCAGGTCATAAAACTAATGAAACCTAATACATCCGTCAGCAGACCCATATCCTTGAAGTAGCGATTGAAATAAATGTCGTAACAGAAGGCTGCAGCCGAAATGACAATAGCGAATGCCCCACCCCACTTTTTCAGATAGCGCTCAGAGAAGATGCAAAACAAAAAGAATTCGAAAAGTGCGAAGGTAAACCAATAACCTCCCTTTGTAGCACCAAGCCTAGAAAAGAACAATGGTGGAGGTGCCAAGAGCAACAGGAAAATCATAGTAGGAACAATCTGCACCATGAATTTGTGCTTGATGGTTCGCTTGATGGTTACACTATTCCATTGGCGGCCGATATCCTCAAACAACCACCCGCTAATAAAGAAAAAACATGGCAGACGGAACAGAAAGAACACATCGTTCCACCCCATCCACTTGTCACCCAAGCAGTAATTGCAGGTATGCGAATAGACCACGAGAATCATCGTAAATCCTCGCATCGCATCGATGTATTCTATCCTGCTATTTGTTATAAGCATCTACTATTAAAGCGACGTTTTATTTTCCGAAATATTACAATTATCGAATGAAGAGTATAGCGTCGTCTGAAACGAATACCATAAGTATAATACAAACTTAATTCATCTATACATGGAAGACCTGTGGCACCAACAATCAAATATCTCAACAAGCGATGTAAAGGAACTTTAATGATGAATTTTTTATCATAATAATAAACTTGTTTAAAGGTATCCAAGTTAAATAACTTTGGAGATTTTCCCCAAAGTTTAAGATATGACATTCCCCATACATTATATGCATCATTAAAAGAGACAGAATCGCAATTAATAATATATGACATTATTAACTTTGCAACTTTAACATTGGTATTTGCTAACTGAAGAAGAACCTCATTACTATTATCATCCAATATAGGGATTATTTCTTCATTTCTCTGAATATAACCAATTGTTGAGGTATGAGGTGCTGCAGAATAATAATTTTCTATTATCTCTATAAAATAAGGAATCGTCAGTTGATCTATCGGAGTGTTTAAATATACAGAGTATTTGCCATGTATTAACGGCAACATATCTTTTTCAAATCCAAAATAGAAAAAGGATACATCTCCTTGTTTCCCATATTTTCTCTTTAATCTATTTAACATTAATCGTGTTGTCCCTCTCCATCCTATATCAACAATGCCAATGTTTGGACCAAAATCAAGAAAACCTTCTTGACGCAAATACGCGAGCACAGATTCTCTTTTTTGCTTCAAACCAGACGTGATCTTATCTCGATTATCGTTAATGCACTTCAAAAAGTACTCCTCTTGATCAATATCTGAAATACGCTTAAAACTAATCCCATCTATCGCATCCAATGGAATTTGTAGAGAATTCAACAATGAGGATACTCTCTCTCCAACTAAACTCTTCTTCCCTAATAAAGCTTTCACTTCATCACCAGATAAAGTTTCAAAACATGATTGTATTAAAGCCTTTCTAGAAACATATAGATACCTTATTTCTACATCATATTGAGGGCTAAAATACATTTTTGCTAATTCGCATAATATATTTGCATCTCTAGATAAGAAATAGACTTTTTTTAAACTTCTTCGTTGTACCTCTTGTGACAGAAAAACGATAAAGGGTATATATAAAGAGGAGATCAAATCTGCTGCGTTAGAAATATCCGAAGTATTACCCAACTGCAATCTAACACATCTTTGATATCCCACAAGTATCGATAATTCATTATAAAAAGAATACCCAATATAGTTTGAAAGAATTCTATTTTCTGATTTACTAAAGGAAGTATTTACATATTTCGTAGTAATACCCATGCTACTTGCCGACAATATATCACTATGATAATTGTCACCATAATGGACCCACGATATAATATTAGGGAAGAAGGTTCTTACATATTGAAACAGCATGCCTCTATCATCTTTTCTTCTACCTAATTCGCAAGAAACAAATACCATGTCTATAGAACATGCGCATGACTCACGAATCAAAATATCTTTAAGGAACCTCCCATCAAGATACATATCAGAAATAAAACAAATAACATTTCCAGAATCCCTTTGTTGTTTTATAATATCCTTAATTGCTTTATTTGCCACAAGATTATCTGCCTCAACTTCTTTTTCTGCATTCATAATATCAATTGCAGGGCATACATCACATAAATAATCTGGTAAATAGGAATATATATCATTTAGATTATAGTTACAATTTTGAGTTCTAGAAAATATTACCTGCCCTATTGTAGTCCTCCAATTATAAAAATCTAGTTGATAAGATGAATTATTTGGAAATACTTTTTTAGCCAAAATATAAAAAATATTTTGAGGGACACCACATTTTCTTATTAAAGTTGTATCAAAAATATCGAATGATACAAGTTTGCAAGCTTTTTCACTTCCATTCATAATACTTCCGTTTATATTATGGCACAAATATACATAAAAAAGTTTGTTTTCTTGCGTATTTCTCAAGAAAATATTACTTTTGCAAAACAAAAACAAGATTATTATAAGAAATATCTAAAAATATTCATTTGGATGATAATTCTACCAATAGTCAGCGCAATACTATTTATAAAATCATAATTGATTACTATTCGTATGCGAAAGAAACAAAATCAAAATCAACCATTAAACCATCTCGGGATACCCTAACAATTATCGTTATCGGTGACAGTTGGGCTGCATATCATTCAAATTGCAATCCTCAACAAAAAAATGTTTGAAACACTCGTCGGTACACATGTGAATGTTCTTTCGAATGGTTATGTAGGTGCAAAAAAACGTTTATTTATGTATGTCTGACTCTATATTGAAATATATACATAACGCGATTTATTAGCCTCAGTAGTAGTTCTTCATATCAATTCCAAGACCTTCAATTCTCAGTTTTTCCATGTTTATAGGTCAATTTTTTTGCAAAAATATAAAAAAAATGTGAGAATATTCTATATTAAGGGATTATTTTTCTATTTTTGCATAGAATTCACATAAATAGATAATTAGCAGATATGAGTGAGCATCAAGGATATCGATATTTCAAAAGCCATAGAATTAACTGGATAGACTGGGCGAAGGCACTCGCAGTTTGCTGCGTTGTGTTCTGCCACCTGCCCCAATCACAGGAGTGGTTCTACTATCGGTATCTGCAATCCGTCATCATCGTGATATTCTTCTTTTTGTCTGGCTATTTGAAGAAAGATAGGGGTAGCGACAAGGATAATTGGAAGAAATATTTACAGAGTCTCATTACACCTTATGTTATATATAATGTAATAGTGTACCCATATTGGATTCTGAAATACTACCTGAGCAACAGTGCCCTACCCGATTTCTTCCATGCGATGAAACCAATTTTAGGAGCGATTTTATTCGAACATGAGAACTCATTCTGCGAACCGTTAAATGGTCCGTTGTGGTATCTACCAGCTATTCTTATAATGCATGTAATTATTGATCTGTGCAGAAAAACAAAGCATCAACACAGGATTATGATTTCGCTGTGCATCATTTCATTCTTCCTCTATGCAGCCAATAAATATTGGTACTTCGCTCCCAATCTGACTCCTATGGGCCTGATACGAAATCTACCATATTATTATATAGGTTACCTCTTTGGGCAATATCATCTATTTAGAGACTGTCGCTTGAAACGTGATGCTATCTGTTGTATCCTCTGCCTCTTTACAAGCATCTTTTTTTTCTCCTGGCACTTGGAAGCCTTCTTCTTAGACCAGCACATGCTGCATATCATTCTTTTCTATCCTGCAAATATTGGCTTCCTCTTTGGAGTGCTTTATGGTTGCAAGGTTCTCAATGGCATCAGATATTCCGCTGTGACAAATATATCCATCGGCACCCTCGTCATCGTTGGACTCCACATTGTAGCTGTGACAATTGTTAATTTTGGAATTGAGCTGTTGCTTCACGCTAATATGATTTGCTACAATTGGTACGAAGCCTTACCAACAACTATCCTTATTATATTAGTATTCTACCCTCTAATCTTATTCTGCAAACAAAAAGCGCCATTATTCATTGGGAGGACAAAAGCTTTTCAAACAAATTAATCCATTTTGGCATGATAACATCAGCCCGATATCTTTGAGAAGAAAGAATTCCATTCTGCCCCATTCGACGTCTCAATTCTTCATCCTCTATCAGTTGACACACCCTGTCTGCAAATGCTTGAATATCACGGTTCTTGATTAAAAAACCATCAACCCCATCAGTGACTATATCCGCAGGGCCATAGGGACAATCAAAAGCAACCACAGGCAAACCGCAGCTCATAGCCTCAGGGAGAACTAAACCGAAAGGCTCATAAAGTGAGGTTAATAGCAACATTGAATTCTGCAAATACTCTGACATTATATCAAGAGTAGGATTATACACTTGAATATTTGCATCAATCGATTCTGTCTTAGAAAGATAATCCTTTTTTAATTCTCCCTCACCATATATCTGCAACGTCCAATCTGGATATTTTTGATGAACTATTTGCCATATTGTCAATAATGAACCTATATCCTTTTGATCACAGAACCTTCCAACATAAATGATTGATTTCATATCACAACGACTATATGACCCTCCTTCGTTCAAATGAACGATATTTGGTATTACATATACATGTGGATTAATCTTAAGCCAGTCGGCTGCATCGCCTTCTGTTAAGGCTATTACAGCATCTGCTTTTGAAATATTCTTTTTAAAAGCGTAAACATGTATTCGACGCAAAATACCTGAACCATCTAAGTTATCTGCTCTGCACAGTGAATGGGATTCAAAAAACAGGAGAGCATTACTTTTTATTTCCATCAATACACCTACGAAATCAAACTTAACGCAGATTATTACATCTGGCTTTATCTCTTCAACGACTTTTGTCAATCGTTCTTTAAGCAGTTCTTTCAACTTTTTTCTAACGAGTAAGCGCTTAATTCCATGATAATGGTATTGCTGATGCATTCCAATCTGCATATCTATATGATGAACACTATGATGCAAATTATAAGAAAGTTGATGATTTCCCTGGTTAATGGTAATGAGAGTTACTTGGAAACAATCTTTCTCAGTAAGATAGCTCATCTTATCTGCTAAAACCCGCTCCATTCCTCCCCATATAGCAAAGGCATCAGTAACATAAACTACTTTCATGACTTTTTTCCTAATACAATTCTTTCAAAAAGCGACTTCCATTGAGGCATAATATTATCCGGAGAATAACGCTTAGAAGAGAGTATACCATTATTTCCCATCTTATGTCGAAGTTGGGGATCCTCTATTAATTGACAAATCCTATCTGCAAACATTTCAACATTACCAAGAGGTACTAAATAACCATCAACACCATCATTGATAATTTCCCGAGGTCCATAGTCACAATCGAACGACACAACAGGCAGCCCACAACTCATTGCCTCTGGAAGAACAAGTCCAAAAGGCTCATAAACAGATGTCAGTATAAATATGGAACTATCACAATAACGATTAAAAATATCTGCTGTACCATCATTAACCTTAATATTAATGGCAAGCTGTTCTATTTTTGGTAGATATTCATCCCGCAGTTCACCTTGAGCGTAGATGTCAAGCAGCCAATCAGAATGACGTTGATGTACAATCTTCCATATTTCCAAAAGAAAAGAGATTCCTTTTTGATAAGAAAAACGGGATGTAAAAATAACTCGTTTATTAACTTGCGAACTAATTCGAAACAATGGATTTAAATGAACGACATTAGTAATAGAATATACATGTTTATTATACCTCTTCCATTCTTGAGCATCAGCCTCTGTCAATGCTACAAGCGCATCTGCATGACGATAATTCCAAAATGTATACCATCTGAGGATCTTTCGATGAAGTAAATCGCCAGCTCTTTTACCCGTTTGCCTACAAATTGAGTGTGATTCCACTATTAAAGGAATGTTTCCTTTCGACATTATCACGAGATTAGTAAACACATCCGTATTACAAATCAACATATCAGGCTTTTGATCATTTATCAGATTCTTCAGTCTCTTCACAAATAAAAACTGTAAATGAATCTTTTCAAAAGGTCTTCGAAAAAGAATATAATTACTTGCTGAATGAAAACGAATATGCAAATCAACATGATGCACCCTCTCAGCTATCGGGTATGAAAGTGGATGATTCCCTTGATCTGCTGTTACAAGCCATACATCATAACCATACATCTGAACAAGATAATTAATCTTATCCACAAAGATACGCTCCATTCCACGATAATGAGCGATTGCGCGATAGATATAGAAAACTCTCATGTATAGTTCACAATTTTGCTACAAAGATATAAAATAAACAGAAGAACTACAAATTTTCGAATTAAAATTTGATAGTTTCGAACAAATTGTGTATTTTTGTAACGGATTACGAAAAGAATGAAAATAGTATATATATATTCTTCGTTTACTATTGCTGGTGGAGCAGATAGAGTGGTTATTGAAAAAGCCAACTATTTAGCAGAATGTGGCCATGATGTGACTATCGTTACAGATTCACAACACAACAGAGACACTTTTTATCCACTTTCATCTAAAGTTCTGCTTAAAGATTTGTCGATTGACTTTGAACAAGAATATAAATACAATTCGATTATTCGTATCTTTCTATATTTCAGTTTGATGAAGAAATATAGAGAAAAACTGAACAATTTTCTATATTCGGAAAAGCCAGACATTGTTATCACGACTTTAGGCCGGAATATGGACTTTCTTACAGACATCAAAGACGGTAGCATTAAGATTGGAGAATCACATATAGCCAAACCTTTCATTCGTAATTTTCACTTATTAGAGAGTAAAGGTCCCATCCATAGCATGATTGCAAAGATCTGGATGAGAATAGTCACAATGAATTGCAAGAAATTGGACGCTCTTGTTCTTCTAACAAAAAATGATGCCAAGAATTGGGAGAGAATCACAAAAACGCATATTATCCCCAATCCATTACCCTTTGCTCCATCCTCAGCAAGTACCTGCGAAAACAAGCAAGCTATTTTCGTTGCAAGGATGAGTGAACAAAAAGGATACGAATACCTTATTAATGCGTGGGAGATTGTCTATGCTAAGCATCCTGAGTGGATTCTCAATATCTATGGAGACGGAGAAGAAAAAGAAAAAATCCAAACGACAATTCATCAAAAAAGACTCAATTCTGTTATCCATTTAAAGGGAACAACGACAAATATTCAAGAAAAATACTTGAAGAGTAGTATTTGTATACTTAGCTCTAGATTTGAAGGTTTTGGCATGGTTCTATTGGAGGCCATGGCATGTGGTGTTCCTTGTGTTGCATTTGATTGCCCCTATGGTCCTTCAGACATTATTAAGAATGGAGAAGATGGATTCTTGGTTGAACATCTAAACACCATTGCTTTGGCGAATCGCATTTGCGACCTTATTGAACAAGATGCTTTAAGAAAGGAGATGGGAATTGCCGCAAGGAGAAACATCCAAAGATACAACAAAGAAAAAGTCATGGGCGAGTGGATTGGATTGTTTAATTCTTTACGCTCCAAACGTGGTAAAAAAATCATGTATGTCTTTTCAGAGTTGACAATAAAAGGTGGCACAGACAAGGTTCTTACTGATAAAGCTAATTATTTGTCAGAACATGGTTATGATGTTACCATTGTCACAGAAGCACAAATGGGAAGACCGCCCGTCTTTCCGCTATCACCATCCGTCAAGTTAATTGACATCGGTTTGAACTTTAACAAGCAGTACACCCAGTTTTTTTTTCACCGAGCCTATACTTATTTGCATTATATTCATATTTATAAAAAGAAGCTAAAAGAGATTTTTGAACAGGAAAAACCAGACATCGTAATTACCACAATGGGTAGAAGTCTGGATTTTATCACAAAATTAAAAGATGGAAGCATCAAAATTGGTGAGGCACACACAACAAAATACCATCTAAGAAGTCTTCATCTCATGGAAGAGAAGGGAAGTATCTACAAATGGATTGCCAGACAAATCCGCAAGAAACAAATCACAAATGCCCAAAAGTTGGCTGCATTGGTTCTCCTAACTCCAGAGGATGCTAAAGACTGGGAGGGTGTTACTAAAACTTATGTCATTCCTAACTCTATCCCTTTGATTCCAAAAGACAGTTCAAAACTAGACAATAAAAAAGCTATCTTTGTTGGCAGATATAATGATTCCAAGGGATATGAGTATTTAGTGGAAACATGGAAGATTGTACATAAAAGGCACCCAGATTGGCGCATTGACATTTATGGTTCGGGGGATTTGCATGATGATGTTGAACGTTGGATTAAAGATGCCCAACTACAAGAAACTATGATCATGCATGAGCCAACAAGCCATATTTTGGAAAAATACCTAGAAAGTAGTATTTGTGTCGTTAGTTCACGCTATGAAGGATTCTCTATGGCTATTGTAGAAGCCATGGCCTGTGGCGTTCCTTGTGTATCCTTCGATTGTCCTTTCGGCCCTCGCAATATTATTAAAAACGGTGAAGATGGTATACTCGTCGAATATTTGAATTCACAGGCACTTGCAGACAACATCTGCAAATTAATTGAAAACGATTATTTAAGGAAACAACTTGGTAATAAAGCCAAAGATAATATCCATAGATTCTCACAAGATAAAATTATGGGGAAATGGATGACATTATTTAACTTATTAATGGAAAACCATGGGACTAATAAGTAAAATCATTAATTATATTAAAGAGACCAGATATAACATTGGTTTTATCGATGGTGATCTGCAGGGTGTCATAGAAGGAAAACCAATTAAAGTCAATTGGATGAAACACCATTATAAAGACCGTTGGTTCGCAGATCCTTTCATTCTAGACCTTACTGACAATGAGATTATCGTATTAGCTGAAGAATGGTATGATCCTATACAAAGGGGGAGGATTAGTAAACTAACAATAGATAAGCAGACCTTCGAATTATTGAATTTAAAGATCATGATAGAAACAGACTATCATCTTAGCTTTCCAGCAATTGATAGAAAGCCTGATGGTATCTATATACATCCAGAAAGCTGTGCTATCAACAAATTGGAATCATACAAATATAATCCAGAGACTGATAGCTTTTACAAAGTGGGAACCTTATCTGAACTACCACTAACAGACTCTGTATGTAATGACTATTTCGGGCAGAATTTGATGTTTTCAACAAAATTGCCTGATGCAAACGGAAAAGAGTTAGGAATCTATTATTGGGATTCCTCAAATAATCGATATGCATTAAAAGAATACTACCGGTTTGACGAAAATATCTCTCGCATGGCTGGAAATTTTTTTAAATATCAAGGAAAAATATACCGTCCCGCACAAGTATGTATTAAATCCTATGGCGATGCTGTTTCTGTTCAAGAGGTCACAACAGAAAAAGGGGGCTTCAGTTTTAAAGAGATCAGAAGGGTCTACTCTCCAAATCCCAAATTAGATTTAGGCTTTCACACATTCAACACATATAATGATATTATTGTTGTTGATGCTATTGGTTATAGAAAAGCCATTCTATGTGGCTTAATACGAAAAACAAAACGATTTCTCAATCGAATGATTTTATTATAGCTTTGATCTGCCACATAGCCCTCTGAGGTTTTCGAATAAAACTCAAAATCATTAAGGATTGCAACACCCAATAATTAATCAAGCTTAAATTATTATTTTTAAAGTAAATCCTAGAACTCTTTTGTATCAAAGCTTCTCGTTGTATTCCTGAGAATGTATGAAGGCTTGTACCACCACCATAATGATAAATCACAGATGGTAACTCTATCGTATTTATTTTATGATTATTAATTCGATAAAATAGATCCGTGTCTTCTTCGTACATGAAGAATTTTTCATTCCAGCCACCAACTATATCAAATACATGTCTTGACATTATTACAGTTGCACCTATATAGTACCATTTCGTTTTGGAGCGGCAAAACAAATAGGTAAGATAATTCCAAGTGTCAGGAATCCAATTCTTACCATAATAAGTAGTCCCATCTTTGTCTCGCATAGGATTTACATATACATTATGTATATTTTGGTCTAAATCACCTATAACTCTCTGATAATCAGAAACTATACTTGAGTCTAATTCAGTGTCTGGATTCAGGAAATGCAGAATTTTCCCAACAGAAGACTTCACGCCCAAATTATTAGCCTTAGCAAATCCCAAATTCTGACCTGCTTGTATCATTTTCAATCTATCATTAACATATGTCTCGCATCGTATGAAAGAATCATCTGTTGAATTATTATCAACCACTACTATTTCATATTCGATATAACTTACCTTTTCTAGAATACTATTTATGCAATTGTATAAAAGATTCCTCGAATTATAATTTACAATAATTATTGAAATGTCCATAATGTATAAGTTTCCTTTATTATAACAAATTAGATTTTTCATCTTTATAAGAATCTTGTTTATAAAAAACGCGAAGGATGCCTCTTCCCTGAATTATGGCATGCTGAATAAAACTTTGCCAAAGAGATAGAGAGCCAATAGTTCCATAGCCAGTCACAGGACGTGCATGGTGGTTATACAAAAAAGCAACTTTCCCATAAGGCTTGAGTGATAATGCCAATGATCCATCCTCGCCACGTCGAATATCAGTACGAATTTGAACCTTACGAGCCAGTTCTGTCTTGAATGCAAATACCATTCCACGTACGCATAATTCCGGTCTTTTAAAATGTTGGACGTAAAGAAATAAATCTCGAATTAATTCGAATAGATGCAAGCCAAAGGCCGAATGTCGTTCGTCGGGAAAGAAACTCCAGAAAGAACTAACACACGAAACATTTGGCTTCGTCAGTTTGGTCATCATCAAATCTACATATTGTGGGGGGTAAAATGTATCCGCATCAATACAAAAATGATATTTACCCATAGAATTATCTAAACCACACTGCCGAGCATAACCTGGACTTTGCCTAGTTTCATTATAGTAAGGTAGTCCCAAGCGTTGATAAACCTGTTCAGTCCGATCTGTTGAATTGTTATTTACGCCTAAAATTTCTATCGGATATTTTGTTTTCAATTCACTTAATGACCATAGACAAGCTGCAAGCCGTTTTTCTTCATTATATGCAATTACTACCACAGAAACTAATGGATCTTGACTTTGTAGATAAGCAAGTTTCCTTTTTATCTCATCAAGAGTGCCCACAGGAAGTTCTTCATAAGACTTCCCGTAAATTGAAAGATATTTATCGTACCATTTAGGCATATTGTTGTTGTCTTAGATTCTGTGGGCGAAGATACACAAATTATGGCACATAGCCAAATTTTATATCAACTTTTTTATTTTACCCATCATCCAGATTGTGATAACGCATAATGGAGCGGGCAACTTTCCAATGAAATACAACGCCATATTCTTTACACGAGTTTGTCGGAAAGAACTTATCTGACGGAAAGAGGCTGGATGAGTAAAAAGCTCTTTTATCTCATGGTCTGAGAAAGAAGGAACGATATCCTTCTGATGCTTTAAAATATGGCAAGCAATATAGAAATCCGTCATAACAGCCACATAACATCTCTGAGGGAAATATGGTTTGTCTTTCAAACGGAGGCATCCCGATTTCATATACTCTGCAACCCCAACATTCCTTAAGATTTCATCCTTTTCAATACTCTCTCTCTCTTGGAAATTAGACAAGGAATTCTGGCGACATATGTATGTATAGGTAATGTCTGGCAGCAATACAGCTTTATTAATGTATGTAACTAAGTCTAATACGAAGACAAAATCTTCCCAATAATTTGACTCGTAAAACGAGAGTCTATTTTCACGAATAATCGACAAACGTACCAAGAAATTACATGCCGAAGCCTGAATACCTGCATATCTGCGATAGGAAAAAGAAGCAAAGTCATCTACTTGATGGAAATGCATCTTGGGATATTGGTATATTGTTCTTTCACCAGATATCATAATTTTCTCCATTGAGCCAAAAACAATATCTGCCCCATGTTCTTTTACTTCAGCCATCATCAAAGAAATCGTATCTTCTCGGATAATATCATCAGAATCCAGAAAATACAAGAATTCACCTTGTGCCTCTTCTAATATTCGATTACGAGCCATAGAGACGCCCATGTTTTCGGAATGGGTAATGAGATGGATATCATTACCACGAGGATGACTTTCTTGTAAATGACGAACTACCTCCAAAGTACTATCATCACTTCCATCATCTAAAACCAAATACTCAATACTCGGATAAGTCTGCGACAAGGCAGATAACATCGTACGTTCGATGTAATTCTCCACATTATACATGGGAATACCTATCGTCACATCGTATTTCATCAGATTACTTCATTAATGTATCAAACAAATATTTCCATTGTAATGCTATAGTTTCTATACTATATTGGCTCGATTTGTTAAGAGCATTCTTCGCTACTCTGGCTCTATCTTCTTCAGAATGAATCAGAGATATCACCTTTCCTGCTAAACTCTTCGTATCACCATTATTTACCAAATAGCCATCCACTCCATCTGATATGATGGAACCTGGCCCCCACGGACAATCAAAAGAGATGACAGGCAAACCACATGCCATAGCCTCCAGGATTACCATACCAAAACCTTCGAAACGCGAACTACATACGAAAACAGAACTATCTAAATACTCCTTTTCAACATCTGATGTCCGCCCATGGAGAATGCATCTTGCCCTATCTATCTTCAATTGATCCATTAATACATTTAATGAAGAGCAGTCACCATCTCCAAATATCTCCAATTTCCAATCTTTGCAAGTATCAGATACAACTTTCCATGCAGACAAAAGTAAGTCGTATCCTTTTTCATGTGAATAACGCCCAACAGCAATCACCCTTTTATTCGCTAAAGGGCTTATACCCCTCGGTTGGAATGATAATGGATCTGGTATTACTTGTACATTATTCAATTCTATCCAAGATTTTTTATCCTTTTCTGTTAAGACGACAAGTGTCTCTAGCCTCTGCAATTTCCCAATCAGATTATTCATCCAAATTTTTGAGAACAGCGTTTTTACAAAAGAAGCGTCTTTCCCTTCAAAATTCCGATAATGGGCTCGATTAATATGTAATTCACCTATTTTCTTGCTTCCATCCTGAATGCTTATTATAAAATTGATTTCACGACGTAAAAGACTAATAGTCAAATCTGGCTTCAGTCGCATAAGCTCGGAAGTAAGTTTTTTCTTAAAAAGATGCTGTTTTTTTAGATATATATATACTTTTTTGAGGAAAGGACATGTCCATAGTTCTTCAAAGCCGATATCAAGATTGATGACATTTATCTTATCGGATAATGGATAAAAGAATGGTTTGTTTTTGCCTTCAGTTAAAATAATCGTGATATCGTAACCAAAATGCTCTGCGAAATAATTCGCCTTTAATGTAAGTACACGTTCCACCCCTCCTGCCATATATAAAGCTGGAGTACAATAAACAATCTTATAGTGTCTATTCTCTGTCATCACGTTGCAAATATACAAAAAAAAGGCCATACATATTTGATTATTGGAATAAAAATTGTAATTTTGCCAAAAATATTCAAGATGAAACGGATTTGCTTCGTAGTTGACAGCATTTTTTCCATTGGTGGAGTACAGCGTGTAACTGCCGTTATTGCAAAAGGATTAGCAAAGGATTATGATGTGACAATTGTGACCTTTGACAATCCTGTATCAAAAGACTTGTCATTATACGGACTTGAAGAAGTAGATATCAAATATCGTTTCTTTTCGTATCCACTGATAAGGTCTTTCAAAAAATGGTTCTGCAAACTATATAGTGGCATATACCTAAAACTACAGCCACAAGGAAAATGGTGGTCAGATTTATATGCCAAGAGTTCATTTCCATCTGAATTGAGGAATGCATTGGCGACTGAATTGATAGAAGGACAATATGATATTATTATCGGCGTTCATGCGCCATTAGCAGCTAGACTCGCCACACTAAAACCCAAACTATCGAATGTTAGACTCATCGGGTGGCTTCACAACTCATTTGAAGCTTTGTTTGGAGATACCTCTTTATATATTGGGGCAGAAAGAAAAAGACATTATATCTATCAATTTAGAAAGCTGGACGAGATTGTTGTCTTAAGCAATTATGATGCTAATGAATACACACAATATGATAAGGCGTTCAAACCAATTGTTATATACAATCCTTTGACATTACAACCTGGGAAAAAGTCAGCCGGTTATACGAAACGTTTTCTTGCCGTTGGACGTTTCTCTCATAAACATAAGGGATTTGACTTGCTGATTGAAGCATACAGAATTTTTGCTGCTCGCAATAATGAATGGATTCTTGACATCGTTGGGGGAGGACCGGAAGAAGAGCTTTATCGATCATTAATAACAAATCATCACTTAGAAGAACGTATAACACTTCATCCGTTCACCACTCATATTCAAGATTATTATTCTAAAGCTCAAGTTTATATTTTAAGTTCAAGATGGGAAGGTTTTGGACTAGTATTGGTGGAAGCGATGGCGCATGGCTTACCTATTATCTCATCTAATATTCCTACAAGTAATGAGATACTCGGAGACTTTGGCATGTATTTCAAGAATGGAGATATTAATGAATTAGCTCAAAAGCTAGAAGAGGCGACACACATCAACTGGCCAGAGAAATCTAAGCAAGCCATTGAGATTGCTCATCGATTTGAAGTTGGACCCATTATACAACAATGGAAGGATCTCATTGAGAAATAGATATCAAGCCTCATCTATCACACGCTTCATTTGAACCTTCCATGATAGATGCTCCACTGTCTTTCGGATCTCAGATGGCACGAAATGATGACTATCCACATAATCCAGTATCTGTTGGATATTAATAGGTGTTTCATCAGGTAACGCCTTCAAAATATATGGTTGATAATCGAAGTCACTGTCTTGTTCTGAGTAGATAAAAGGTATACCTCGTGTGGCATATTCACGGTTCTTCAGTGTCTTAATAACAGATATACCACTGCGATGACGGGCTAAACTACCTATCGCGAAACAACACTGATTAAAGACCTGGTTCAATTCTTCACCAAACAATTGATCATGGAATATCACTTTATCACGAATACCATATTTATCCATCAATTCAGCAAAACCTGGCGCATGCATGGAATCATACATCTCACTTTTCCATACACCTCCTACAATATGGAAATAGACTTGACGATGATTACTCGTGTTTTTGTAATACTCACCTAATCCTGCAATCAACCTATCATAACCATGCCAATAATGAACTTCAGCAACCCCTATCAGATGGATAGATCCATCAGATGGTACATGATAATCATGCAGAGGAATACTATCCATATCAACGCCATTACTTATTCGAATGGTACGTTGGCCAAAGATCTGCTCTGCATCAGAAAAAGTGACTATGGCATTCATTTGCTGATAGAGTTGGTGACGGAATAACTGATCTATTTTCAAACCCATCCGCGTCATGAAGGGAAAACCCACAAACTCTGAATCATAAGGATAAGTAGGAATCTCTGTGACAGATTTGATTCCCAATTGATTCAATTTCTTGAAAAAACTAATCATAAATGGATTCGCATTCTGAAAACAACGGGCATAAACAAACTGAATACCATTAAGTCTACAATAATCATAGATACAGGTATAATCGATACGCTGACATAACCCTGCAAAGATTCCTTTACCATAATCTTTTATTACCTGTCCATCAACAAATCGACATCGATGCCCTTGACTATCAAAATCGTAATAACAGAGATGTACTTCGTAACCATTCTCACGAAGACCTTTTACCTGATAGTGGATTTTCTTGCTGATGCCACTCACTTCTGAGAAGCCATGATAGACAAGGAAAAGGATTTTCATGCTTAAACCTTAATATATTATACAGGAAGAGACATTACTTTTTCGATAATCGGAGCAATATCATAATATTTATACTCAGCGAGGTGGCCACCTAGAATTAGATTGGGTTCTTGATTAGCCAAATCAAGGTATTGTTGATAGAGCGACATATTCTTCTCGTCGTTGACACTATAGAAGGGCTCCATACCATCTTTCCATTCTGCTGAGTATTCACGGGAGATCACTGTCTTAGGGCATTTGTAGACGTCATCACCAAACATCTCGAAATGTTTATGCTCGATGATGCGAGTATAGGGAACTTCAGCATCTGTAAAGTTCATCACTGCATTACCCTGAAAGTTTGGCATATCAAGGATTTCTTCCTCGAAGCGAACCGTGCGATATTCAAGTTTACCAAAGCGGTAGTCGAAATATTCATCTAGTTTTCCTGTATAAAGAATCTTATCAAATTGAGAATTGAGAATTGAGAATTGAGAATTACTTTTCTTTCGTTCTTCAATGAAGTCTACTCCCGTCATTGTCTCTACACCTTCAAGAAGACCATCGATGAGTTTGTTGAAGCCACCAATAGGGATGCCTTGAAAGCGATCGTTGAAATAATTATTATCGTGAACGAAACGGACTGGCAAGCGTTTGATGATAAAAGCTGGCAGTTCGCTGCATTTGCGTCCCCATTGCTTCTCAGTATAGCCTTTAATCAGAATCTCGTAGATGTCCTTACCTATCAACAACTGGGCTTGTTCTTCCAAGTTGCGTGGTTCAGTGACACCATCAGCCTTCATCTTGGCTAATGCCTCCTGACGCTGTTCTTCTATCTTAGCCTCAGCCTCAGCAGGAGTCAGCACACCCCACATCTGGTAGAAGGTATTCATATTAAAGGGCAGGTTATATTGCTTACCTTTATAATTAGCGATGGGAGAATTGGTATAACGGTTGAACTCGACAATGGAGTTCACAAAGTCCCACACCTTTTTATTGGAAGTATGGAAAATATGGGCACCATACTTATGGACATTGATGCCTTCAATGTTTTCACAATAGATGTTTCCTCCGAGATGATTGCGTTTGTCGATAACCAAGCAACGCTTCCCCTGACGATGGGCCATACAAGCAAATGTTGCGCCATAGATGCCTGCACCAACAATCAAATAATCATATTGTTTCTCCATCATTCACAGATTTTTCTGCAAAATTATGGAAAAATTTGGAATTATGCAAAATTATTCGTACTTTTGTGGTCATAAAAGCGAAAGAGATGAATAACGAAGCCATCAGAGAAACGTTCAAAAGCAACCCCAAATGGAAGAAGTTCATAGATTGGGTGATTATGAATCAGGTGGAAACGAGGCCACGGTGGTTCATCAGATTGTTGGCACCACTGTACCAGCATCGGGGTAAGCATTCTGTTATTCATCGTTCGGCAAGGATGGACACGCCTCCATATCGGAAATTCTCTTTGGGCGATTATTCTGTCGTGGAATCGTATGCCTGTATCAATAATGCTGTGGGCGATGTGATGATTGGCGACCATACCAGAGTGGGACTGCATAATACTATCATCGGACCTGTGACCATAGGGAATCATGTTAACTTGGCACAGGGGATTACCGTTACTGCACTGAATCACAACTTTGAGGATGCGGACAGAAGGTTAGATGAGCAAGGGGTTTCGACAAAGCCAGTCGCCATCGGAAATGACATCTGGATTGGAGCTAATGCCGTGATTCTGCCAGGTGTTACCATCGGGGATCATTCTGTTGTTGCAGCAGGAGCCGTTGTTACAAAGGATGTGCCACCCCACTCGCTCGTGGCTGGGGTGCCTGCTAAAGTTATTAAGCAAATATGAGAATCGGTATTGAGGCTCAGAGAATCTTCCGTAAGAACAAGCACGGCATGGACTACGTGGTGCTGGAGGAGATTCGTGAGCTTCAGAAGATCGATACAAGGAATGAATACTTTGTGTTCGTGGCTCCTGGTGAAGACAAATGTCTGGAGGATTCCAAGAATGTACACATCCTGGAGATTGGTGGTGACTTCTACCCACTTTGGGAACAAGTGACACTTCTGAAAGCTGCCAATGAACTAAACCTCGACATGCTGCATTGCACCAGTAACACGGCACCTATCCGTTGTAAGATTCCACTTATCCTGACTCTGCATGATATCATCTTCCTGGAACCAAGAGACAAGACCAACAAATCGTTCTATCAGAACATGGGATGGTTTTATCGTCGATTGGTTGTTCCACGCATCCTCAAGAAGTGCAAACGCATCATCACCGTCTCGAACTTCGAAAGAAACAATATCATGTCGAAGTTGGATATCCCTCAAGAGAGAATCACGATGATCTACAACGGCTACAACCAATGGTTCAAACCCGTTGAGGACACTTATCAGATATACAAAAGGTACATCGACTCGTCAGGCTATTTCTTCTTCCTTGGCAATACAGATCCTAAGAAGAACACAGAGCGCACACTCATTGCCTATTCGAAATATCTGGAAAAGTCGGACATTAAACGGAAATTGCTGATGGCAGACCTCGACAAGACCTATCTGAACAGCATTATTGAGAGGAACCACATTGAGAACATTATTCACCGGATAGTGATACCAGGCTATATCGTCAATAAGGACTTACCTTATATATATAATAAGGCCTTCGCGTTTCTATATACCTCGTTGAGAGAGAGTTTTGGCATTCCTTTGTTGGAAGCCATGGCCTGTGGGACGCCAGTCATCACATCCAACACTTCGTCGATGCCAGAAATCGGAGGGCCAGATGCGATTCTAATAAACCCAGAGGATCCTGATGAGATTGCAGAAAAGATGTTGCAGTTGGAAAGAGACGAAGCATTCTATCAACAACAGAAAGAGATGGGCCCCATGCGAGCACAATACTTTTCATGGCAACAGACTGCTGAACAGTTGTTGAATCTGTATGAAAGTGTCTATAAACGGAATGCTCTAAGCAAATAAATCAAGAGAGAGGTCAATATCAGGCTTCTCTTCTTTGTCTTCGGGCTGATGAGACTCGCGGAACTCTATCATCAACTGTCGGGCATCGGCATTATTCTGGGTGTTCAAGCTATAAAAACCT
>JAEEGH010007483.1_pt1 | contig 26232 bp, 16 predicted proteins | sample 9134181 | NCBI WGS metagenome assembly JAEEGH01 (sample SAMN16246544, study PRJNA631951) | gut metagenome | biome: gut microbiome; feature: rumen; material: DP-attached | host: Bos | place: Iran: Karaj | collected 2018-10 | reverse complement strand
CTCGGCCGTATCAAGAGATTCATGGAAGGCGACAAGTCAGTCCGTCTGCCTATCCTGACCTCATGCTGCCCTGGCTGGGTCAACTTCTTCGAACATAACTTCCCCGACATGCTCGACGTTCCTTCAACCGCCAAATCACCCATGCAGATGTTCGGTGCCATCGCCAAGAACTACTGGGCTGAGAAGATGGGCATCAAGAGAGAAGACCTCGTCGTCGTCTCCATCATGCCTTGCCTGGCCAAGAAGTACGAAAGCAAGCGTAAGGAATTCTACAAGGACGGCAACCCGGATATCGACTACGTGCTGACTACCCGTGAGCTGGCCCGCCTGATCAAGCAGTTCAACCTCGACCTGAAGGATATGCCTTCAGAGGATTACGACGACCCGCTCGGCGAATCCACTGGTGCTGCCGTCATCTTCGGCGCCACCGGCGGCGTGATCGAGGCTGCCACCCGTACCGCCTACGAGGTGTTCACCGGCAAACAATGCCCGAAGATCGACTTCACCGAACTCCGTGGTATGGAAGGCATCCGCGACGCTTGGGTTGACTTCAACGGCACTCCGATCCACATCGGTATCGCCCACGGTCTGAGCAACGCCCGTGCCCTGCTTCAGAGAGTGCGCGAAGGTAAGGAACAGTTCCACGCCATCGAGGTGATGGCCTGCCCCGGCGGCTGCGTCGGCGGCGCTGGTCAGCCCTACCACCATGGCAATAGCGAGATCATCAAGAAACGTACGGAAGCCATCTACCGCGAGGATGCTGGCAAACCCATCCGTAAGTCACATGAGAATCCTTCAATCATCAAGTTGTACAAGGAATATCTTGGTGAGCCTTGTGGCCATCTGTCACACGAACTGCTGCACACCCACTATTTCGACAAGTCGGAACATGTTGAGATCAGCGAGGATTAATAACCAGTAAACAATAGAAAGGAAAAATACAATGGCAGTTATTAAATTATCAGAATCGAAGATCAACTTCATCAAGGACGTCTGCAAGTCGTTCGGCAACAAGCCGGGTGAGGTCATCAACGTGCTGCACAAAGTCCAGGGCGAGTTCGGCTATCTGCCGGCAGAAGTCCAGGAACTCGTGGCTAAGGAATTGAACATTCCGGTTTCAAGAGTGTATGGCATCGTGTCGTTCTATTCGTTCTTCACCATGACTCCTAAAGGTGAGCACCCGATCAGCGTTTGCCTGGGTACCGCCTGCTACGTGCGTGGTGCCGAGAAGGTGTTGGACGAGCTGAAGCGTCAGCTGGGCATTGGTGTCGGCGAGGTGACTCCCGACGGCAAGTTCTCACTGAACTGCCTCCGCTGCGTCGGCGCCTGCGGTCTGGCCCCCGTCATCGAAGTCGGTGAGAAGGTCTACGGTCGTATGACCCCCGATCGCGTCAAGGACGTGCTCGCTGAATACAAATGATCCTATATTAATTAGGAATACTGATCAAAACCTCCGCCTCCTTTGAGGCGGAGGTTTTTTGTTTTCGAAAAAAAAACAAAAAAAAACTTGCATATTCAAAAATCTTTGTATTTTTGCCACATCAAAATAATATCAAAATAATATCAGATATGGAAACAAAAGAATTTGAATTTAAGGGATTTGCGATGAATGGATTCGTCGCTTTGTTTATTGAATTTGCTATTCTGGCCGTGGCTGTCGTGGGTTTGGCCTTCACAGAGGAATATCCTATCTTTCCTCTTTTTTCGGTGATCTGCTTTTTGATATCGGTCATCTTTCCTATCGGCTTCCGTAAGCTGGAACCCAACGAGGCCATGGTGATGCTGTTCTTCGGCAAGTACAAAGGCACGTTCACCAAGACGGGTTTCCACTGGGTCAACCCCTTCATGACTTCCAAGAAGGTCTCGTTGCGTGCCCGTAACCTCAACCCTGATAATATTAAGGTGAACGACAAGACGGGTAACCCCATCATGATTGGCCAAATCTTGGTCTGGAGATTGAAGGACACCTACAAGGCCATGTTCGAGATCGACTCACAGACCATGGCGGGTGGCTCGGCAGGCAATACCGCTACGGTTTCGGTCTCCAACCGCATGAGGGCTTTTGAGAGCTTTATCCAGGTACAGAGCGACGCCGCCTTGCGTGAGGTGGCAGGTATGTATGCCTACGATGAGAACGAGGCTGAAGCCGATGAGTTGACTCTTCGTTCTGGTGGCAAGGAGATTAATGACGTTTTGCTGTCCAAACTGAACGAGCGTCTGGCTATGTCGGGTCTGGAAGTGCTTGAAGCCCGCATCAACTATCTAGCCTATTCACCTGAGATTGCCGCTGTGATGCTGCGCCGTCAGCAGGCTGCCGCCATCATCTCAGCCCGTGAGAAGATCGTGGAAGGCGCCGTGTCGATGGTCAAGATGGCCCTGGACAAGCTGAAAGACGAAGGCGTCGTCGAACTCGACGAGGAACGCAAGGCGGCCATGGTGAGCAACCTGATGGTGGTGCTCTGTGCAGACGAGTCGGCACAACCGGTTGTTAACACTTGATCGTTGTATTAAATTTCCGCACCCCATCGGGGTGCCATATCGGTAGCCAAGAAATAAAAACGAATAAACAATGAATACCATAGATTATATTAATCTGGGGACCGGCCTGCTCCTGATTGCGATGGGCTGGCTGTGCTATCGTTTTCCTAACCTGATCAACCCCTATGGCAACATGTCACCCGAACGGAAAGCCTTGGTCGACATTGAGGGACTGAAATGGTCGACCGCCATCATTATGTCGGTGACAGGAGGTCTGTTGCTTTTCACAGTCTTGCTCTCCTATCTCAAGATCATAGACGAGAATGCGAGTGGGCTTCTCCTGACGGTCTTCTGCATTGCCATGATCATTCCTTTGTTCATCTCCATGCGCCGACACAATGGCTTTGGCCGCGATAGGTCGGGTGTGCTTACTCCAGAACAAAAGAAAAATAAGTATTCGAAATGGGTCTGGTTGATCGTGGGGTTGTCGATGGTTTTTGTTGTCGTCATTCTGTTGCTTGCCAATAAACCGACTAAAATCGAGGTGGGAGAGGAGACCATCAGCATTTCGGGGATGTATGGCCGTGACATTCCCATTTCGGAAATCGTTTCCGTGGAATTGCTCGAAAAGATGCCATCCGTTGCCATGCGGACCAATGGCTCTAGTACAGGAAGGTACAACAAGGGACATTTCAGATTGACCAACGGCGAGGATTGTTTGTTGTTCATCCGCAACAAGGCACCTTACATTGAACTGCGCACGGCGGATAACCTATATTATATTAATGGTGACACCAAGGAAGAAACCTTTGAGATCCTTTCGAAGATTAATGATAAAACACATTTGAAACCATGAAAAAAGCCATAAGATTTTCAATCATCGTCTGCCTGTTCAGCTGGGCGATGTTTGCCCTGGCCCACTGGGGCTTCGGCATGGGAGCGGATACACCCATGGGACTGATGGTGTTTTCGTCCATTTATATGTTTTTCCCGATGATTACCGCTCTTGTTTTGCAGGCAGTCGACAAGGAAAAATTCAACCATACGGGTTTGGTCAACTTCAAAATAAGAGGACCTTGGCTGGTAGCTTGGCTGCTTCCAGTGGCGATGGTTTTCTTGTGCATACTCGTCAACGGTCTGATGCCTGGCGTGGAGTTGACGTACAATGCTGAACAACTGATCAACCAATACAATATCCCAGAAGACCAGCGGGATATGGTGCGTGAACAAATGGGACAACTCCCTGCATGGCTCATGGCGGTTTCCGTCGTTTTCAGCGGTTTGTTGGCGGGCATCACTATCAATGCTATTGCTGCCTTCGGTGAGGAATATGGTTGGCGCAACTATCTTGTACATGCCTTAAAGGAAAAGAAATTCTGGCCAGCCGCCTTGTTCATCGGCATCGTGTGGGGCATCTGGCATTTCCCACTTATCCTGATGGGCCATAACTATCCGAACGAACCGCAATGGGGTGTCTTGATGATGGTGGTAATGTGTATCCTGTTGGGAGTCATTGAATTGTATTTCGTCCTTAAGACTAAATCGATGATTGTGGCTGCGATTCTCCATGGGACTATCAATGCCTTGGCCGGAACAGTCATTTATTTCACTTTGGGCGGCAACGATTTCTTGAATGGCATGCCGGGTTTGGCTGGTTTCATCACCATGGGTGTGACTATTCTGTGCCTCTGGATCTATGATAATTACATTGCCAAGGATCACATCTTTTCGATGACCCTGGGTGAGTCGTTAGACCGATAACTATGGCAAAGGAGAAGGAAAATAGCGCCAACACCAAGACTTTTCTGCTTCGCGTGGATGCTGAAACCATGGAGGCGGTGGAGAAGTGGGCTGCCGACGAGTTTCGTTCCGTCAACGGGCAACTCCAGTGGATTATCGCTGAAGCTTTAAGAAAGTCGGGAAGAAAGAAGAAGTGAAGATTTGCACAAACGGTTTGATAATTGGAAAAAACCATTATCTTTGCAAAGACTAAACTTCGTAAAATCATGAAAACCACACGATTTTTCCTCATCGGCGCCATGGCGGTGCTGTTGAGTTGTTTCGCCTCCTGTGGGAAAAGCGGTCATCCCGACGGCTTCCCGGAAGGCTGTCCCAACTTCACCAAGCATGCCTATGCCGGCGACCTTGTCGATGCGATGGCTCCAGGTATCTACGAATTCAAGCTCTCCGAGACTTTTGGACATAGCGCTGTGCTGGCCAAGAGTACCGATGGCGGTGTGTTCTGGTTGAAAGACATCGATTATATCGATCCTGACCATACCAACATTATCGGATCCGCCATTTATTACGGCTTTTATGCTACCGACAACAAGACCTCGGCCTTCAGCTTCTTTGGCGAGATTACCAACGAAGGGAAGATCCAATACTACGACCAGCATGAGTTCCTCGACCGCACAGCCATGTACAAGGGTATCACACTGGCGGCTGGCGAAGGTGGCGACCCGCCTTATAACTTTGGCCTTAAGGCTTCCGAAGGCATCCTCAACACGGTGATGGCGATGAGTCGTCGGGCCTATAACTATGATACTTTCCTTGACAATTGGGGACAGGTCTATGATACTACCATCTGTGGCATCCCTGTCACTCACTATAACAATGAAGGCCACCATTTTTATGTGGATGAACACTGGCAGTGCCTTTACTATGTCAACTTGGGCATGCTCAACTCCGTGACCAACCATGTGGAGCATCAGTTGATGCATTATTATCCTGCCGGTACTTTTGAAGAGACCTACGCCAAAATCTATGAGCTTTACGGTCCTTCACTGCCTAAGCCGGAATTGAACACCTGCATTAGGGGTTATCATAAGCAGGCCGACGAATGGCTCACCGACGAGTATCCGCGCTCGCTCGATGGTTGGCTGAAGGTGTATCATGGCCAAGGTACCATCCATGATATGGAGATAGGCCGCCGTTATACCTGGAGGGCTTTCGACCATGTTTGTGGTATCACAATAAAGATTGAGAATGTGCCTTACGCCGATGCCTATGCCTATAAGGAAGAGGCCAAGTCCATCTGCAACGAGATCTACGAAGACACCTACGATTCCCAATCCACCCTGCATTTTAAAGGGCAATATGATCCCGAGGAACCTGGTGTGAGTTTCGGTGAGTCCTATTATCACCCGGGGTACGAGATCACCCTCAACCAAGAAGGCACTTTGATCATTGTGTTCGATGTGCTTAAGACAACTATCGTTTAAACAAATGCAATTATGAAATCGTTTTCTAAGTGTTTTCTCTTGGTGGCCATGATGGTATGGGGCACATCATCTTTGATGGCCCAACAACAGTCCTCCTTGGCCTATCTAGAACAAGTTTATCCCCAGTTGACAGAACTTTATCGTGAGGAACTGATGAGATATCCTGCCCACTATGTGTTCGCCGTGGATGTGTCAGGCACGATGAAACAATACAGCGAAGATGTCGTAAAGGCCTTAAGGCCCTTCATCCAGGCTTTACCCGATGGCGACCGCGTGGATGTCATCCCTTTCGGTACCGAAGCTTTGCCGAACATGCTGAGCTTTTGTGGCGTCATTAACTCGGAGGTCAGGGAAGCCTTGCACAAAAACATTCAAACCCTATACACCGATCCGTCCTACTCACAGGAATTTAAGAATCACACTGATATCCCCAAGGTGATCAGCACCATTGCCAAAGTGTTGCAAAACAACAGGGATTATAAAGTGAATGTGGTGATCCTGCTGACCGATTTCAGAAATGATGTCAAGGGCGAGAACCCCGCCGAACGTAAACTTAGATCCGATGAGATAGAGCGGCTCCACGATGAGATCGCTGCTGCCACTAACGGAATCTATACACGTTGTGTTGCCTTGCGTCTTCCCGTTGATGAATCAAAACCTGGTTATTGCCTGCCTCAGCTGAAAAACCAAGTGTTTCCTGAAGGAGGTGGCGGACTGGAGATTGTTCCCCTCACCAATCCCGGCGTGATGATCGGACAATGGTTCGAACAACTCAAGCGCGACATCATGGTGACCAAACTGAAGGCTATCATCGACAGCGAAAACCGCATGAGTCCCATCCGGCTGGAGACCAAGACCGATATCGACGGGAATGTAACCGCCGACATCCATTGGAAGCCTAGCAAACTCTATCCTAGGATGCGAATTGACTCTACCTACTTGTCGGGCGATGATTTTATGTTTGAGAACAATTCCGAGAACTACACGGTTACTTGTGACTCGGTCATGCATCTCGATTTGGGTCAGATCAAACATGGTGATATCGGATTCCATCAGTTGAATGATACACTCAATTTGGGCATTCTCCTGCCTACGCCTTACGACGACGAGCTCACCAACCTGGGGGTCAAGAAGCCCCTTCCCAACACCAAGAAAAGCGAAAGCCGTTGGCTGTTCACTTTCTTCCTTTCTTTCGTGGCTACGGTCATCATTCTCTTGCTCATTCTTCTGTACATCATAGGAGTGATCCACTCCATGATCCGTAACCGCAAGCTTTGCTTTAAAGGCAACTTCACGTTCTATGACAGTGAGGGCAATCAAATTGATGAGGTGGTCCGTCTGCCCAAACAGAGTCCGTCCGCCGTGATTCATGTGGGCAATGGAGGCACAGGTCGTTGCAGAGTCGATGATGCCGAATGGCAGTTTCTCATTGAGAAGAAAAAAGCAAATCCATTTCTGGTGTTTACCAAGCCTTGTTTCGCATGGAGAGGCACCAAGAGATACGTTGCCCAAGGCAAGGCCCTATCGGGCAAGATCAGCTACGACGGTCCTTCCACCATACGAGTGCAGTGCGGGCGGGCGAGGAGTGAGATTACCCACTCGGTCAAGGTGGTAATGGTAAGATAAGTAATAACAATATTAATAAATTTATCTATGGCAAACGAAAAACACATCTTTATCGGATTGGGAGGCTCTGGGTGCCAGACCGTTTCCCAAATCAAGGAAAAAGTGTACGAGAAACGCTTTTCCGAGGCAACGGCAACCAAAAGCCGCCTTCAGGCGATGAACGACAGCTACCGGTTCCTGTTCATCGATACCGACCAGCGCGACATCGACGAAGCTAACAAACGTAACCGTGCTACTTTTGAACAGGGCAAAGTGCCGTTCATCAGCCCCCAAACCGACCTTATCAATCTGGGTCGAGCCAATCCTAGCGCCATCTATTACGAGGCCAAGCAAGACCAGAATACGCTCATCAACAAGCGCATCCTTGAAGCTTGTTCACCCGAGTTAGCTACTAAGATTCCGGACCAGCCGCTGGCATTCGGTGCGGGAGCTTTCCGTATGAAGAGCCGTATCGCCTTTGCACACTCCCTGTCTGATTTTCAGAGCAAGGTGCAAGCTGCTGTCTCCGCACTCAACGATGTGAAGACCGTCGGTGGCGAGGACTGCATCATCTACTATTGGGTAGTGGGAAGTACCTTGGGCGGTACAGGTTCAGGCATTCTGAACGATGTGTTATATCACCTTAACCAAATCCACCATCAAGTGGTGGGTAACGGCGATCCTCAACTGGTTTTGACTCTCTATATGCCTAAAGTGTATATCGACAGCAACGCCACCGAGGATAAATACACCCTCAATGCCTATGGCGTATTCACTGAATTGGAAGCGTTCAAAGCCATGAGCTTCGACAAGAAGCAGAACATCGTGATGCACCGTCTCGCCTTCCAAAACGACTACTCCCTCATCGATCCCGACAAGCGTTACTGCCCATTCTATTACATGATTCCGGTGGATATCCAAACCGACAAGGGTACCAGTCTGGGCAACACTCGCACCATGTACCGCAATACTGCCGAGATGCTGTACCACCTGCATCATGGCAAGGCAGGAGCGACTTTCCGCAGCGATATCGACAATTATATGAACGACATCATGGATCGTAATCATGAGAACTTCCTCGTTCCCATGGGTTACGTCTCCCTGCAAAAACCCAACGAACACTTCAACAAATACATGCGATTCCGCATGAGAAGAGATATCCTGCGCAGCTGGCTGTTGGCCGAGTCGGGTAAGGACGCCAAGGTGGAAGAGAGCAAGATCCCGGCCTTGGTAATGGAGCTGTTCAGGGAACTCGATGGGAAAGTCCCGGGAACCATTGCAAACGTTATCGCCAACGGCAATGCCATCAGGTCGCTGAAAGACACCCTCGAGATACAAGATTCCGCTTCTGAAAAGCTGAACTCGGAACTCGACTTGAGCATGATCCAAGGCATGGTGAAGGATGCCCAAAAAGCCATAGGAAACGAGACCAACAACCCCGATAAACGCGACGATTACAAAAAGAAGATTGTCGAAGGCATTTGGTCGCAAGCAGAGCGCTGGATCCGTTCCAAGGGCCTGACCTTTGCCCATGATGCCGTCGATGCCGTCCGAAAGTACATGGCCACCCAGTTCAAAGCGGAAGAGGACAGCTTCAAGCGACTGGAAAGCAGCCTCCAGGAACAGGAAGAAAAACTGCAAAAGTTGTGTGAAAGTGCCCAAAAGGTCGATTTCAAGGAAAAGACCTTTGGTTCCAACAAGGACGACATCCAAAACTATATCAGTGCCCTTCAGTCGTATGTTGACCAAAGCATTGAACTGGCCATGATCAAGTGGGCACACGACCTCAAGAAGGACTTCTGCACCGATGAGAAAAACGATGAGTTGTCGAAGTTGAAGAAACATATCGCCAGCTTCAAGGACAAAGCCTCTGAAATGAACCGCGAGGCAGTGCGCCTCTACAACAAGCTCTCTGCTGACATGGGTGCCGCTGCCTTGGATGTGACCACAGTGTATCTGCCGCAGCTTACTACCATCGCCGATGGCAACGGATGGATTGCCGACAATATTTTCAGCAAACTCTACACGACCATCATCAGGGCCCAACACGACGAGGCCGAGACCCCTGAACGTAAGGACCTTGAGAAGTTCCTTAACGACAATATCTACAACGCGGTAAACGACGATACTGTGCAGGCCATAAAGAGCGGACAGTATCAGGTGTTCTTCACCAAGGTTGATCCCAAGAGCAAAGAGGAAGAGAAGACCGCCGAAACTCGCTTCTTCTGTAACCCCAATCTGGAGCGTTCCAACGAGAAGGTGGTGGAAGACTTCCTTTCGATGGCCATCACCATCTTGGATAAGCAGATGCATGAAAGCAAGGAGATTCAGGAAAAATGGGACAACAAGAAGATATCATCCTTCTTTGCCGACCTCACCAATGAGGAAAAAGACAATGTGCGCCGCAGTCTCAATCCCGCCTTGTTCTTCAGCTACAACGCCAACCGTATCGATGTCATGAAGAAAGAGGAACATATCGTCTTTGTTGCTGGCAGTGAAGATCTGGCCGCTGAGATGCTGGGCTACCAAAAAGGCAATCCCAAACATAGGTTTGAAAAAGCAGACGATGAGAATACTGCACTTGTGTTGAAATCTAAATACGGTCTCTCTTTGGGTGATTACCGTATCTACGACTCGATCAAGATGGTCTATGACAAAGCCTCCTTCCGTGAGAAATACCACTTCCATCACGACTTTGCTCAGTTCCTTGGCAAGATCACCATGGACGACCTTCCGGAGGAAGTGTTGCAACAGCACCGTTCGTTCGCCAAAATGCTCGTTCTTGACGAGTTCCGTGCAGAGACACATCCGTTCTTCTATTTCGACGAATACGACATGCAGTCATACACGGATTCCATGTATCTCACCGATCCGAAGTGCAAGACCTATTTCAAGATTGCACAGCCTGAAGCACTCTCGATGCATCCCCAGACAGGTCAGATTGTCCTGAAATTAGAGGATAACGGACGTCCTCTCTTCAAGGAAATTGAAGGCACTGGATTCACGGAACAATTCGCCCAATACATTTCGTTGTATTTCAACTATCGTTTTGGCGAGACCACCGAGGCCATCCTTCAAGCCATCTTGCGTCAACACCACATGGTGAATGGCCAAGATGTCACGGGCGAGACCATTTTCAAACAGAATTATGAAGAGAAGCATAAGGCTTTATTGAACAAACTTATCGAATGGAAGAAGAACGCCATGAAGCCTTCCGAGAAAAGGCTTTACAATGTGCTCTTCTCCATTGTCCGCGAGGAGTTCGACACCGTGCACAATTTTATTAGGTAAACCCAATTAATCTCTTTTTCCCTCATGCTTCCTCTTTGGATCCTAGATATCACCAAAAAATCAAAACGGCGCGACGAGTTCTTGGAACTCATCAGTCAAATCGACCATGTATTCATAGAGCGATCGAAAGCAGACAAGATGACTCCACCGCTTATGGATGATTCCGAAAGCAAGGTTGAGTACAATGCCTCGGTCGAAGAAGATCAAGACTATGCCGAACAGAATGCCAATGTGAAACTCAAAAGGACCAGGGAGGAAGAACTTGAGGAAGAGGACAAGAAGAAAGCTGCCAGGGAAGCTGTCATCAATGGCAATTATTGGTATTACACCGATTTGTCGTACGATGATTTTTTTGGCGATGTGGATGTTGAGGATACTGGCCAGATTGAACGGATTGCAAAACGGCTATATTTCTTTCAGGAAACCGTCGTCCGGAAGGCCAAGGATTTCATTGATGAGTTGCGGGCTTCCAACATCCGACCCTATCAGACCATTAATATTGTCGTGCTAGGAGATGTCACCGAGAGGCTTACGCATCTGGTCTTCGCCTCGATTGCCGCACTGCTCCAAAAGGAGAAGGGGCGTTTCCTCCCAGGTCATATCCATCAAGGCATGTGTGTCTTCGGGATGCTTTATGTGCCGTGCGACATCAACACGCGTAAGGTGGAAGAACGAGCCAAGATGCTGAAGCTCTTTAACGAGATAGAGGTTCAGCATAACATCTCAGCCATTCGAGGATACGACTACATGCTTCTGTATCAGGATGTTCAAAACCGTACTGAGTGTTCTTATCCTCGTTTGGACGAGAAGGGCCAAGCCGAATACCTCCTCCAGTGCCTAGTGCATCTCTTTCTTGCTTGTGATGCCAACCATCCTTTGATTCACGGCACTGGCTCTGACGAGGCTTTCTACATGTCGATGGGAGCCGCCTCGGTGTTCTTTGACATGAGTTATGAGGACAAAAACGACACCAACCGGGTGGCTTATGAGATTCTGAACAGCTTTAAGGAAGAAGGTGACCACTCCAAGCCAGACCAGACGTTTAGGCTTGTCGATAAAGAATTGTACCGCGTTGACAAGTTTGTCAAACAGGTCAATGTGGATCGTTTCGATATCGACGATACCGAGGAGTTGTCGCCCAAGCCGCATCCCATCCGGAACTTCCTTCACAGGAACCTGAAGAAACTTTATTACCTGAACTATCTGCGTTACTATCCAGCGGAACTGTTGAGGGGAATTCTCCAACGTACCGAGGAAGCCACAGGCAAACAACTTGACGAGATTTCGGCGTATTGCCAAAGATCATTCAAGGAGTCCGAAGCCTCCATTCTTCCTTCGCTCACCCAGGTCATTTCAAAGGTGAACATGAGCGCTGGTGGATTGCCCACCATCGAGTATCTTTTCAAGAATTTGCAGGAGCAGATGTCGAAAGAGAAGGCCGATGTCCAACAGGCTATCGAGAGGGAATACTGGCACAAGATCATTTATGAGATTCCCATCATTCCTAGCGACGAATGCGACCATTTCGAGGAATATCACGATGCCTACGTCAATGATGTGAAGAACAAGAATGACGGTGCTGGATGCGACAACATGAAAAAAACCGTCATGTCGAGGCTGAAGAACCTCCTCAGCAAAGAGAAGACCATGCTTTCGACGCTTTCGCGTTGTTTCTTCCTTGGTATCATGTTGGTGTTGGGTATCTTGCCCGTCTTGGATTTCCTTTCGCCCAGGTTCATCAATCTTGGCAACGTGTATGACAATGCCTTCTGGTGGGCTGTTGGACTGTTTATGGTCCCTTTGGGCATCCAGTTTGTCCTATTTTTCCTATACCTTCGGAAAAAGGCCAGTTGCGTACGGGTGCTGAAAGCCTATTACAAGCATGACGCTTATTCGCGTATAGCCAACCGTATCGAATTCGAGGCTGTTGGCTTCTACGACAAGATGATTGCGCTTTGTGATGAATACCTCAATCGATGCAAGAGGATACGCCGTGAGGTGAGCATCGCAATGCCCAGCCCCGAAGCAAGGACGGTGTTCCCCATCAGCATGTTCAACCAACCCCTCAACGGAGGGCATTTCGGTGACGACTATCTCATTCCGACTAAAGAAGTGGAAGGATGCCGTATCCGTGTGAACTATACCCCTAGATTCGTCAACGAACTGGAAAAGGAGCATTATTTCATGCTTATCAATTTCTTCAACGATGAGATCGCCGTGCTGTTTCAAGATGTTGCCCTTCCCGAGAAACACGCACGTCGGTTCGACGATAAGATAGGAGATTACGTCTTTGTCAGTCCCGAAGAACTGCAAAGAGAGAGGGAGGAAAAATGGGAAAGCCTAAAACAGGATAGCGTACGCCAACTGATTAAAGGTATTAAGGGCGAGATGATTCCCAGAGAACAACCTACCGTGGGTGAGAAGCTGGTCCAGTATAGGAAGAAGATCGACAAGTTTGACTTGCTCGAGCCTATGATAGCCTATGCTGCCACCAATGGTGAGATCACCTCCCAATCCGATACCGAATTCGCCGATGTCAAGGTCAACATCGATATCGACGATATGTTGTCAAGATACCTGCCGCTCTACACCACTCGTCTCCAGACAGCAAAGTATGACGAACTTTACCAGAAACTCATCTTCGTCACCCGTTGGCGCTGCTTTGGACACTTCTCCTTCAACAGGATTCTGCCTAAGGAGGATTTCGATCAGGAGATGAGGAAAATCCGCGTCTATCAGGAAGAGTTGGAGCCGGATGACGGCGCCATCGCCACCTCCTCGCTCATCCTCTGGGCAATATGCCCGGACAACAACTCGAGCGAGTGGCTGAAACTGTTCGACGCAAGTCGTTTCAGCGAGTCGTACGAGTATCGTAAAATAGTTAGGAAAATCATGAACCCCAAGGACTGATTGCATTATGCTGATAGAAACACTCACATGGCTGTATTCGCTGTTTGTACTGACTTTCATCGTCATTATCGTTGTGGTCAGGCGCTGCTCGAAAGTGCGCGTATGGATCAAGATGCATCCCAAATCCAGACAGCCTTTGACTGAGATAGGATACCTCGACATGAACGGCGACCACACGGCAGGGGAGGTGCACCTCTCTGGAAGCGGATCAAAAATCCCCATCGGTAGAGTCATCGTTGATGGCCAGTCGAAAAAGAATATCGGATCGGTGGAAGTGCTGACTTCCGATATCGAAGACGAGACCGAGAAACCCCGCTATGTGCAATGCGGTTACATCAGCTTTGAACGGGATGCCGTAGTTGATGAACTTGGTTATATCTACCGCCAACAAAAAGGCAGACGGAAAAAAGAACTCATCGGCTATTGCGCCCGCCCATCCGACCCTGAGACACCATCCATCGAAGGTGAACGCAGCTGGAAGACCCTTTGGCTCGTCAAGACATTGAATGCCTATTACGGAGAACCCGACAAAGTAAAGAAGGAACGTCTTTTACAACAGAACACCGCAGTGTTTATCGGAAACGATGCTGGAGCACCTGAAGAACCTTCCGAAACATTTGAATTTACTGACAACAAGCATGATTCCCCGGCTTTCTGGGAAGTCGATAACACCAACGACCAAGACCTCCCTGCCGAATCCAATACTCCGGCAGAACATGAACCAGTCATAGAACCCGAGCCTGTCTCTGACCCCGAGCCTGTCTCTGAACCGGAGCCTGTCTCCGAGCCTGAAACGCCAGTGGATCCTGAGGTCCCTGTTGAGACAGAGGATACTGAAACCGCACCAGCGAAAACGGAGGACGAGGGTAAAAAGAAAAAGGAAAAGAAGAAAAGAGAGAAGAAGCTAGTAAAGGAACCTGCAGCTATATGCTACTATACTGGATTCCACAGCACCATTGACGGAGGTTTGTCGTCAGAGGCTCGAGCTTGTGCCTATGCTTTGCTGGGTGAAGACCGCCAACCCCGGAGATACTCTGAATACTATCGGGAACATCCCTACGGCTGGAAAGACACCGCCTTGCTGACCTCATTCATTTATTCCATCTTGTTCCTCGTACTTTATACAGTCAACACAGGTGTGCTTCAAATGCCCTTGATAGGTGACGATTTCCGAGCTGTCGGTATTCTTACGGCCTGTTATTTTGTGCTTTGGGCCTTGGTGCGACTCATCAAGATTGACAGGATTGAAAACTCCAACTCGTTCCAAAGCAAGTTGGATCTTTTCAACAAGAACCTCAATCTGGGTCTCTTTAACATCGCTATCATCATACTGGCACTCTTGGCCGGTTATGCCACAATCCACTATTACGACTACGACTTGCTTCCAATGATCTTCGCCATTGCCTTCGGTGTGGCGATTAACATGACCCTTTATGGGGCCAACAAACCTTGGTATGTTTCTTCCTCGTATCTCGAAGACGAGGAACATGAGGACGGCGATTTGTCAGAGGTGAAGAACCCCGATGGCGATATTGCCCGGTCCTACGAATGGGATCTTGACCCGCTCTATGCCCGACAAAAACTCCATGGCGACTTGAACCTCTATTTTTCCGAGAGGGACATTAAGGCCATGCGGCAATGCAATCCTTTCTTCGCCCAACGCAAGGATAAGTCCGACAAGACTTATATCACTGAGATGTACAGCTTCCTCATCGAGCACAAACCCATGCTTGCCCGTGTGAGATATATAGCTGCGTATATCAATCGCATAGCGCAAAAACAGGGGCTGACAACATTGGAGAAGATACAGTTTACCCTCGACTTTGTCCAGGAACCCAATATCCAGTTCAAGAACAACCGCGACTGCCAGGCAATCAACTATTATGAGAACTACATCCGTTTCCCCGATGAGACATTGTATGACAAGGAAGGTGACTGCAACAGCAAGTCGCTACTGGCTTCGATGCTGTTTCATGTGATGGGTTACAATGTGCTGTATATGTCATCCAGGAAGTTCCAACATGCCGCCATAGGCATCGAGGTCTCACTGGTCAACCTGATTGAAGGGGAGTATTTCAGCATGGACAAGATTGAGAAACTCACCATTCTTGAAAATGGCAAGCGTTACATCTATTGCGAGACTACGGGCGACCGTTTCACCATCGGCGCCACCATGGAAGGCATGAGCCTCGACGACTTTGAGGACAAAGTGCTTCTTCCATTGGATGAAGACGGCATGGAAGACGACGCCATCCTCCTCAACGATGACAAAACTTGTTTCTACAACTGGACACTCGATTCGGAACGAGGGATCAGGCTCGAAGGTAAGTTCTCCCTTGACTTCTCGAATACGAGAATTGAAGACCTGAGGTCTGTCAACCCGTTCCAAGATTACGGGCACAACGGCAATACCTATGAGATGAACATCCGCAGTATGTTCCAGTATCTCTTTGAGGAAAGCAGCCGTATGGAGAAAGTGAATATGCTGGCCGACTATATTAGGGCAGTTACCGAGAAAGCCGGTTGCAATGAAGTGGATACCTTGCAGTTTGCGCTCGACTTTGTGCAGGCTCCCAACATCGAATACCGTCTCGATGCGGAAAGCGTCAGCATTGATCGCATGCGAGAATATATGCGCTTCCCCGATGAGGTGCTTTACGACAAGGAAGGCGACTGCGACTGTAAGTCGTCACTCATGGCCGCCTTGTTCCATGCCTTGGGTCACAACGTCTTGATCATGCTATCCGAACAGCGTGGACACGCCGCCATCGGGTTGGAATTCCGTGAGGAATGGCGTGACTTGATTCAGGTGAAAGATGTCGATTCGGTGCTGTTTGTCCACAATGGCCGCCGTTACCTCTATTGCGAGACCACAGGCGACGGATTCCGCATTGGACATATGATCGAAGGAGATATAAAACAGAATTATGATAGAATCGTTGAAATAATGATATGAGAAGCAAATACGGAACGACATTACTAACAATAGCCCTCTTGTTCCTTGTCATCGCATTGGTGGTGGGAAAGGTCTACGACATTGGATTGCACCGTCCACCGCTGAAGTATGCCAACATCCCTGATGTCACCAAGGAATACCTTCGAAGCCTCGACCGTAACAACCGAGACCAAGGAATCACTGTTTCTGATGTCGGACCTTTCGACTGGGACAATAACACCGACTTGGGTCAAGATAAGCATACGCTGAACCCTTTGGACAAAGATCAGGACCAGGTTCGGAGTGGCTGGCAACAAGTTGAAAACGCGAATTTTATCGTGTATTATGAGTTCGATGAAGACGCTCTGTGGCAAGGTCATGCCTTAGATGTGTTGCGTGTGGCCCAGGAAACCATCGAACCGCTGAAGGAACTCTTTGGGGTGTATTTCTATCCTTCCACCGTGAATGGACGTCGTCTTGCCCTCTATCTTCCCAGTACCTCGGGCAAATACAAGGAAACCACTTGCCAACTGCTGGAACAGCCCAACTACGATATCACCAACGTGGCAGGCGTCACCATCATCCAAGTCGGCCCCTTGGGCTGCTTGACACGTGGCATCGTACTTAGCCCTGATGTTTTTGAGGTCCCAAGCGACCATATCAATGGATTTGTCAAGGTGCTCCAGCATGAAATGAACCACTACGTGTTCTTCACTGCCTTGAACTATAATAATGACGTTCACCACTATCTTTGGATCAGTGAGGGCATCGCCGAGTACTTCTGCCGCAGGCACAACGGGCATCAGGTCAGAGCCTCCGACTCCATCAATTTCATCAGTACCAACTGTGACCTCAATGGAGAATTCACCATGGAGGCCTCCTACTGGGCGGGAGAGTCGTTCTTCAATTTCATGGAGGAATACAAAGGAAAAAACACTGTCAAGAGGTTCTTGCAGAATGCCTACCAGTGCTCTACTGACAGTGTTTTTATCAACATGGGGATGCCAGCGCCACAATTGCATCAAGAGTGGATCGAAGCTCTTGAGTTGCCTGCCGTTGACTCCTTAGACTTTGAGAATAGCCTCGGCAACAGTTTTTCCTAAGTTGTAAAGCTTATCCCAATCTTCCTCGCGGATGGGGGCACCTTTCACTTCGACGTTTTCGGCGACGAGGTTCCATTGGCCTTCCTCGGCATATTTGGCTAGGGTCTTCACACCACCACCGCTCCAACTCATGCCGCCGAAGATGCCAAAGCACTTGCTTTTCGGCTTGAACTCGTTGATCTCGTGGGTCAAGAGGTTCATGTTGGGGAACATGTTGGCATAGTGGGCGCAGGCTCCGATGATGACGCCTTTGTACTTCCAGATGTCGCTCATGATGAACGAGATCTCGGTCTTGGCCACGTCATACACCTTCACCTCTTTGATACCAGCCTCGGCGGCGCCACGGGCCACGATGTCGGCCATCACGCCGGTGTTGCCGTGCATCGAGCCGTAGACGATGACGACGCCTTCTTCGCCTTCGTGCTTGCTCCATTGGGTGTATTTGCCGATGACCCAAGCAGGGTTGGAACGCCACACCAGGCCGTGCGAGGGGGCGATCATCTTGATATCCAGTCCGCCGAGCTTCTCAATGGCTTTAAGGGCCTGCATCGCCATCTTGCCGACGATGTTGGCATAATAGCGGCGCATGTCGTCTTCATAGAAAGCGAGGTTTACTTGGTCGTCGAAGATGCCGCCGTTCAGGGCGCCGAAGCCGCCGAAGGCATCATTGCTGAACACGATGCCGTTGGCTTGCTCGTAAGTCACCATCGACTCTGGCCAGTGAACCATGGGCACCATGAAGAATTGCAGGGTATGGGTGCCGAGACTCAAGGTCTCGCCTTCAGCCACTACTTTCTTGTTTTCGATGGGACCATAGAAGGCCTCAAGAGGGGCGAAGGTCTTGGCATTGCCCACCACCTGGGCTTCAGGCCATTCACGAAGCACAGCCGCGATGCTACTGCTGTGGTCGGGTTCGTCGTGATTAATAATAAGGTAATCGACCTTGCGGCCTTGCAGCACCGACTTCACCTTGAAGAGATACTCCTCGATAAAGCCAGCCTCGACAGGGTCGATCAAGGCCACCTTCTCATCGACGATGAGGTAGGAGTTGTAGGAAACGCCATTGGGCAGTTCCATGTGGTTTTCAAAAAGATCGGTGCGGCGGTCGTTGACGCCGACATAGAAAATATTGTCGGTAAGTTTGATTTGATTCATGTTAGTTGTTATTGGACTTTGTTTTGGAGTCTCAGCGTCGAATATCTCCACAAACTCCTCCTTGCCGTGTTTGCACAAGGGACATTCGATGTCGTCGGGTAGAAAATCGCCTTCATAAATGTAGCCGCACAACTTGCATTCCCAGCGGCGCTTTCCGTTGCTGGGCTTTTGGGGCTGGGGCTTGGGCTTGATGTGGTTTTGGTAATAATCGTAAGTCACCGAAGGCTTGTCGGAGAGCACTTGGGCGTCGAGCACATCGGCGATGAACATGGTATGTGTTTCGAAGTCTATACTATTGTTGACTTTACATGCCAAAAATGCATTGGTGTATTTCGGGATATAGAGGACTCCGTTGATGGCGCGGTGCTCGGCTTCGCAGTTGGCGAATTTGTTCACCTTGCGTCCCGACTGGAAGCCGAAATGTTCGAAGACGAACATCGGAGTCTCGGTGGTCAGTATCGAGACGTTGAACACGCACGAGTTCATGATGAGCTCGTGCGTGTAGTTGCCTTTGTTGACGGTGACAGCGATCTGCAAGGGGTTGCTGGTGACCTGCGTCACCGTATTCACGATGCAGCCGTTGTCGATGTCGTTGTGACGGGTGGTCAGGACATAAAGTCCATAACCAATGTTGAATAATGCACTGGTGTCCATTATTCCATCACGGAGAAGCTGTCCTTGCCGATGCCGCAAAGCGGGCAGTGCCAGCTGTCAGGGATTGCTTCAAAAGGAGTTCCAGGGGCGATGCCACCATCGGGATCGCCGACTTCCGGGTCGTAGACATACCCGCAAGCGTCGCAAACGTACTTTTTCATATCTCTAAATTCTAAATTATTAATTTAAATTAAAAGTTCTCAGCCTTGATTTGGAAATAGGACTGTGGGTGATTGCACACGGGGCACATCTGGGGGGCTTTCTTGCCGATGACGATGTGGCCGCAGTTGGAGCACTGCCATACCATGTCGCCGTCGCGTGAGAACACGATGCCGTCTTCGATGTTCTTGAGGAGTTTGAGGTAGCGGGCCTCGTGTTCCTTCTCGATTTTGCCGACGAGTTCAAACAGCACGGCGATCTTGGTGAAACCTTCCTCACGGGCGGTCTTGGCCATGCCGGCGTACATGTCGGTCCATTCGTAGTTCTCGCCTGCGGCAGCGTCTTTCAGGTTGGTGGCGGTATCCGGCACATCACCGTCGTGGAGCAGCTTGAACCAGATCTTGGCGTGTTCCATCTCGTTGCGTGCGGTCTCCTCGAAGAGGTCGGCAATCTGGTTGTAACCTTCCTTGCGGGCCTTGGAGGCGTAATAGGTGTACTTGTTGCGGGCTTGTGACTCGCCTGCGAAAGCAGCCATCAAATTGGCTTCAGTTTTTGAACCTTTTAATTCCATGGTTTTAATGAATGATTAATTAAATTATTTGTTGCTGTTTTTTTATTTTTCTAACTTTTATCTTTTATCTCTTATCTTTTATCTAATGCTGAATTGCCATTAATCTGATGTATTTAAGCAATGTCTCGCACCAACTCGAGTCTCCTGGGAGTTGGTAACGCGCGTTGCCTTTCGGGTCGGGGGTGAAGATGGTCTCGCCGGTGGGGGTGAGAGTGACCCATCCGCGTTCCGAGATTTGGTAGATGGCCTCGTCGCCTTCCACGGCGTTGATCACTGCCAGGGGGTCCCACATCTTTTGGAACTTGTCCTCCACGAGATACTGGTAAATCCACTTGATGGGGTGGACGTCGGTCCAGTTGAGGTCGTTGATGATCTGTTCGGCTGAGTAGTAGAGCGGGTCTCCCACTTCGCCTGGGGAGAACACGAGTTCGATGTCTTTAGGTAGCAGTTCGAAGAACTTGAGAGAGAAGTCGATGGCAGCGGTGAAGTTGTAGTCGTGTTCGAACGAGTCGCCGAACACGCCGCCCATCATATAGATGTTCTTGACCTTTTGTTCCACCAGGTCGACGCCGTTCAGGGGTGAGAACTCGTCGGGTCCCGATTGCAGGAGTCGTGACAGGCAGGTGACGAAACCCACGGAGACCACGGTCACTGATTTGTCGGGTTGTTCGGCGAGCAGTTTGCGGTAGAGCTTGTAACCATCCAAGTAGGTCCCGTTGTCGCCCACGGTGCGTTTGAACAGGAGGTTGGCATCGATGTCGCGCGCGTAGGCCATGTTATGGTAGGGGATGAAGACACGGGGGGCCTTCACACCAGTCTGTTCAAGGCCGATGGGGATGTTGGGATAGCCGTAGTAGTTGTTCATCACGTCCACGGCGTCGGCGTTAGCGCGGTTCATGCGGTCGACAACCACGCCGAGCAGGGTGCAGCGTTTCATGTCCATGTAGCGGTACAGCATCATCAGTGCGAAGAGGTCGTCGGTGGAGCTGCCCATGTCGCAGTCGTAGATGATGCGGATGTCATGTTGTTCGTAGTTCGACTTCACGTTGATGCCCTTGGCGCAGGAATAAACGGTGTGTTGGCCGTTCTCACGGGCGAAGGCGAGAGCTGCGGCGAGGCTGTCCTCGGGGAATGAGCGGTTGCTGTCGAAATAATAGTCGCCCTCCTCGGGATTATACCACCCACCCACCAGGTTATCATGTTCACGGGCGTGCTTGATCACCTTACGGATGCTCCTGCGGCTGAAGCTGTTTTGGGTTTCCTTGTAAGAGACTATCAGTCCCTCATTGGGCAGTTGCATCGTGTTAAGGTCCAAGGTGAAGCCTTCGGGATGAATTTCGCCCATGACATAGATGACATCGGCCAACTTCTTATCGGAGATTTGGAGCTTCTTTCCCTCGGGTTTTTGTGCAAAACCCGATTGGACTGCCAACCCAGCAAGAAGGATAAATAGGATAAAGCGTTTCATGATTTTCTAACTTCTATCTTCTTTAATGCTGAATTGCCATCAATCTAATGTATTTGAGAACCATGTCGCACCATACGGCATCTCCGGGATATTGGTAGCGGGCGTTGCCTTTGGGGTCGGGGGTGAAGATGGTCTCGCCACGAGGTGTGAGGGTCACCCAACCGCGTTCGGAGAGTTTGTAGAAGTCGTCACCTTCAACGGCATGGAGCACTGCTTGGGGGTCCCACATCTTTTGGCCGGTGTCGCAGTTGAGGAACTGATAGATCCACTTGATGGGGTGGACGTCGGTCCAGTTCATGTCGGCGATGACGGTCTCGGGACGGTAGTCGAGCGGGTCGCCCACTTCGCCGGGGGAGAAGAGGATGTCGACTTCTTTGGGAAGCAGCTCGAAGAACTTCAGGGAGAAGTCGATGGCCGCCTTGAAGTTGTAGTCGGGCTCCACGGCTTCGCCGAACACACCGCCCATGGCGTAGATCTCCTTGACTTTGGCACGGACCAGCTCCACGCCGTTGAGGGGTGAGTATTCATCGGGTCCTGACTCCAGCAGGCGGGCCAAAGAGGTCACGAAGCCGATGGAGGCGATAGTCACCGAGTGGTCGGGCTGTTCACTGAGGAGCTTGCGGTAGAGTTTGTAGGCCTCCATATAGGTGCCGTCGTCGCCCACGCTGCGTTTGAACATTGGCTCGGCCTCGGTGGTGCGGGCGTAAGGGGCGTTGTGATAGGTGATGAACACGTGCGGGGTCTTCACGCCCTGGGTCTCCAATCCGATGGGGATGTCGGGATAACCATAGAAGTTGTTCATCACATCGACCACGTCGGCGTTGGCTTTGCCCATGCGGTCGACAATCACGCCCAACAAGTTGCAGCGCTTCATGTCCATATAACGATAGAGCATCATCAGAGCGAAGAGGTCGTCGGTGGAACTGCCCATGTCGCAGTCGAGGATGATGCGGATGTCTCTTTGTTCATAGTTCGACCAGATGTTGATATCCTTGGATGCCACATACACCGTGTGTTGGTCGTTGGCGCGGGCAAACTCCACGGCGGCTGCCAGGCTGTCTTCAGGGAAGTAGCGGTTGCTGTCGAAATAATACCTGTCTTCTTCGGGATTGTACCAGCCGCCGACGAGGTTTTGGTGCTCGTGAGCATGCTTGATGACGGCGGGGAGGCTCTTGCGGTCGAAACTGTTCTGAGTGGCTTTATACGACACATATAGGCCTTCAGTAGGCTGGCGCATGGTGTTCAGATCGAGAGTGAAACCGTCGGGATACATCTGCCCCATGGCATAGATGACATTAACCATTTCTTTGTCGGTGAGTCTCTCTTGTGAAAAACCAAAAGAAACTAAAAAAAGCAATGAGAGTAAAATTCCTGTTTTTTTCATAATGAAAAATGATTTTGTGAACTGACAAAGATATGATTTTTTTTAGAAACGGCAAGGAAAAACCGTATTTTTGCGCACTGAAAAAAAATTGAGATGACGGAATTGAAGCAGGACAAGCCAAAACGTCGTTGGCGAAAGAGGGAAGCAAAGCCCAAGGAGAAGCCGGTATATCTTCCCGAGGGGCATCTCGACGACTTTGTGGCCATCGACTTCGAGGCTGCCAACGCGGCCTTCACCAGTGCGTGCAGCATGGGCCTGGTGATTGTACGCAACAATGAGATCGTGGAGCGATACTACGGTTTGATGAAACCTGTTCCGAACCATTACGACTGGTACAACTCCAAGGTGCACGGCATCAAGAAGGCCGACACTGAGAACGCTCCGCGGTTCCCAGCCTTGTGGAATCAGGTCGTTGACAAGGTCGAGGGACTTCCTTTCGTGGCCCACGGCATGCTGTTCGACCAACATGTGCTTCGGGCCTTGCATGAGCTTTACAAGATGCCCTATCCTGATTATAAGTTCTATTGCACCAACGAGGGCTCCCAGAAATACCTCCCTGACCTTGAGAACCACAAACTTCATACGGTGGCCAAATATTTCGGCTATGAGATGAAGAACCACCATAACGCCCTTGACGACGCCGAGGCGTGCGCGGTCATTGCAATGAACATTTTTTGAATTAGGAATTAGGAATTAAGAATTAGGAATTTAGAGAGTCTCTAAATTCTAAATTCTCAATTTTTAATTTGAAATCAAAAAAATACTTCCTAAATTTGCCCCAACTTAACCTTACTGTCATGTTCGAAATTGTACAAAAGAAAACTTTTGCGGCGGAAACTTACCTGATGGACGTTTACGCCCCCAGAATTGCCCATTCGGCACTGCCGGGACAGTTCCTGATTATCAAAATGGAAGAGAATTCAGAACGTATTCCTCTGACTATCAGTGATTACCAGCGAGTTAAAGGTACTGTGACCATCGTCTTCAAGGCCATTGGTGAGTCTACCAAGAAGATGGCTGAATACCAGGTGGGCGACAGTTTCCACGACATCGTGGGTCCGTTGGGCAAGCCTTCTGAGTTTGCTACCATGACCGCTGAAGAGCTCCGTAAGCGTTCGTTCGTGTTCATCGGCGGTGGCGTGGGCATCGCTCCCATCTTCCCGCAGGTGAAGTGGTTGTACGAACATGGCGCGGTGGCCGACTGCATCATCGGTGCTCGTACCAAGGACCTCCTTATATATGAAAAGGAGCTCTCGGAATACTGCCATCTCTATGTCACCTCCGACGACGGCTCCACTGGTCGCAAAGGCCTGGTGACCGACGTGTTGCGTCAGCTGGTGGCCAGCGGCAAGATTTATGATGAGGCGGTGGCTATCGGACCCATGATCATGATGAAGTTCGTCACCAAGACCTGCGAAGAGCTGGGCATCCGTTGTACCATCTCGCTCAACTCGATCATGGTTGACGGCACGGGCATGTGCGGCGCCTGTCGTGTGAGCATCGCAGGTAAGACCAAGTTCACCTGCATCGACGGCCCCGAGTTCCTGGGCAAGGATGTCGATTTCGACGAAGCCATGAAGCGTCAGGCCATGTACAACAACGTGGTGACCCGCAAACAATTGGTCGCAGAGGAGAAAGCCGAAGGCCACGAGTGCCATATCGGTGGCATCTCTGAAGAGACTTTCGATAAAAAACATAGAGTTCCCGTCCCGGAACAGAAGCCCGAGGTCCGTGCGCATAACTTCGATGAGGTGTGTCTGGGCTATTCTGCCGACATGGCCATCATGGAGGCCCAGCGCTGCCTCAACTGCAAGGACCCGCAGTGCGTGAAGCATTGCCCTGTCAACGTCAACATCCCGGGCTTCATCGCCCGTGTGGCCAAAGGCGACTTCGAAGGCGCAGCCGGTGTCATCAGCTGCGACTCCGCCTTGCCTGCAGTATGCGGCCGTGTGTGTCCGCAGGAGACCCAATGCGAGGGGAGCTGCATCATGGGCAAGAAATTCGAGCCCATCGCCATCGGCAAGCTGGAGCGTTTCGTGGGCGACTATGCCATCGAGCATGACCTTCACTTCAGCAGCCAGTGCATCCCGAACGGCCACAAGGTGGCGATCATCGGTAGCGGTCCCTCAGGTTTGACCTGCGCCAAGGACCTCCTCTCGATGGGCTACGACGTGACCATCTTCGAGGCCTTGCATGAACTCGGCGGCGTGCTGATGTACGGCATCCCGTCGTTCCGTCTGCCGAAGGAAACCGTGGTGAAGAAAGAGGTGGAGAGCGTACGCCGTCTGGGCGCCAAGTTCGAGAAGGACGTAGTCATCGGCCGCACCATCACCATCGACGAGTTGATGCACCGTGAGGGATTCGAGGCTGTGTTCGTAGGCTCGGGCGCTGGCTTCCCGATGATGCTCAACGTGCCGGGCGAGAACCTCTGCGGTGTGGTCTCAGCCAATGAGTTCCTGACTCGTAACAACCTGCTGTTCGCCTATAAGGAGGGCTTCCAGACCCCGAACTTTGTGGGTAAGAGAGTCGCCGTGGTCGGTGGTGGCAACGTGGCCATGGATGCCGCTCGTACCGCCTTGCGTCTTGGCTCGGAGGTGCATATCGTCTATCGTCGTTCCGAGGCTGAGCTCCCCGCTCGTGTGGAGGAGGTGCATCATGCCAAGGAAGAGGGCGTGCAGTTCGATCTGCTCACCGCTCCCGTGGAGGTGCTGGGCGACGAGAACGGCTGGGTGAAAGGCTTCAAGTGCGTCCGCTGTGAGTTGGGCGAGCCCGATGCCTCTGGCCGTCGCAGCCCCGTCCCGGTCGAAGGCTCGGAGTTTGTCCTCGACGTGGATATGATCATCATGGCCCTGGGTACCTCGCCGAACCCGCTCATCGGCAGCACCACCCGTAACCTCGAACTCAACCGTAAGGGTTGCATCGTGGCTGACGAGGTGGGTGCCACCTCACGTCCCGGCATCTTCGCCGGTGGCGACGCTGTCAGCGGCGCAGCCACAGTCATTCTCGCCATGGGCGCCGGCAAGAAAGCCGCGAAAGCCATTGATGAATATATTAAGAGCCTATGAGATAGATAAGAGATAAAAGATAAGAGATAAAAGTTAAATTGCCTTCAACTCTTATCTTTTATCTTTTATCTCTACATAAAACACCGTCGGGTCGTCGTCTTCACAGAACGACTCGTCGGTGTAGTATTGTCCCGCCTTGCCATCGTCGGTGAAGAGGTTTAACACCACCTTTTTAAAAGGGATTGGCTTGCCTTGATCGCTGTATTTCTGGATGTCTTCCCTAGTGAGAC
>JAEEGH010007478.1_pt1 | contig 26236 bp, 20 predicted proteins | sample 9134181 | NCBI WGS metagenome assembly JAEEGH01 (sample SAMN16246544, study PRJNA631951) | gut metagenome | biome: gut microbiome; feature: rumen; material: DP-attached | host: Bos | place: Iran: Karaj | collected 2018-10 | reverse complement strand
ACTTCGCCTTCCTCATGCTCGTGGTCATGGTCTTCGTCATGATCATCTTCGCCTTCATGCTCATGATCGTGATCTTCTTCCTGCATGCCCTCGATCACTTCTTCCTCCTTGACGGCATCGCCAAGGACGTCCAGAAGGTTGATGACTATCATGTCCTTGTTTGTTGCTTCCTGCAAAGCGTCATCCACCCAATCATCGGATTCTCCGCCGACATAAATGAACAGATCGCAGTCCGAGATTTTCAGGATATCGGCCGCCGTGGGCCGGAAGCTGTGGAGATCGACGCCGGTATCCAGCAGCATCGACACGTCCGCTTTTGCCCGGCTGTCGCCGAGGACGTTTATTACCCAGTCGTATTCGGGGAAGATCGTCGTTACGATCCGTAGCCTGCCGGACTCAGCGGCAGGCTGTACGCTGCCGGAGCCGCAGGCCGACAGGCAGCCGGCAATGAGCAGGACGGCAATGATAAAAGATATGTTTTTTTTCACTGTAAAACCTCCGTGTATTTCTGTTTTTGGGCGCAAAAATACAAGGACATACAAATACCTGCAAATGGGTAGAGTAAGCCCTTGCCGGAGGTCTTTAATTATTCAGTCTCACTTTTCCGGAGACGAGCGTATCCTGAGCTGCCGCGGCGGCAAAAAAAGCCGCGGCGGTAAGAACGGGAATAAAAGGAGCGGCAGCGACAGACCGTGCCGCGGTCCCGTAACCGACGCCGCGAAATACCTGCTCGCACTGCCGGATACAGGCGCAGACGGGACAGTCCTCGCCGGAGCAGTCGTGATCCGCTTCCGCGGCGATATAGAAAGCGGAAAACAGAACGGCAGCAAGCGTTATCAGTACCATGACGCCTGCGGCGATCCTTAAGACTCCGGATGCATTTGGATTGCGCACCGCCGTTTCCTCCTTTCCGCTCCGCCTGTCCGGACGGTTTCACGATATCACGGTTTATTTATAATTCCGGGACGGTGGATTGTCAAGTGCGTGCCGGTATTTTTCCCTGCCTGACTGCGGCGTCCGTGAATTCCGCTTCTTTATTCGGCTCTTTTTTCCCTTTTTTCTTCGACGGCGTGAAATAAGCCGAAGTCCGCCCGGATGAAGATCGCGGCAGTGCCGGATCGGACGTCAAGGGCTTCGCCGCGGCGTTGGGGAGACCGGCGGAGCAGCAGATCGTCAGCGCTTCGGGAAAAAGGGATGGGCCGCGGGCCACTTGCGCGGAGGGCGCCGCGTATGCTATTATTTTCCCAAAAAGAAAGTGAATGCTTACCACGAAAAAAAGGAGAGCGAAAAGATGTATACCTGCAAATATCCCGAGCTTTTTTCACCCATAGAATTAGCCGGCACTCTTTTCAGAAACAGGATCTTTGCCTCGCCGACGGGCGGCCAGCCCACGTATTACAAAAACAGACCCATACCGGAATATATCGCCTATTATGAGCGCAAGGCCACGGGCGGAGCCGCGTCGGTCTGCATAGGCGACGCCATGCCCGACAGCGAGCACGCCCTGGCAAACGGCAGCCATATCATGCTCGACGACCCGGGAGTCAAGCCGCAGCTGAACAAGCTGTCCGAGGCCATACGCCGCCACGGCGCGGTGGCGGCCATAGAGATATCCCACGGCGGCAGCTCGGCGAGGATATCCTACGGCGAGGGCCATAAGATCTACGGCCCGGTGGAATGCGACAGCGAAAGCTTCGGCCTGCGCATCCACGCCGAGGCCATGGACGAGGCCATGATGAAGCATACGATAGAAAAATTCGCCGCCGCGGCCCTCTTCGCCAAGCAGTGCGGCTTCGGCATGATAACCCTGCACGGCGGCCACGGCTGGCTGCTTCATCAGTTCATGTCGCCCACGCTCAATACCCGCACCGACGAATGGGGCGGCAGCTTTGAAAAGAGGATGCGCTTCCCGCTCGCCGTAGTGGACGCCGTGCGCCGGGCGGTGGGCCCGAAATTCCCGCTTGAAATACGCATAAGCGGCAGCGAATGCTACGAGGGCGGATACGACGTGGACTACGGCATAAAAATAGCGAAGGCGCTGGAGGGAAAGGTGGACCTCATCCACGTTTCCGCCGGCAGCCACGAGGACTCCCGCGTGTTCACCCTGACGCATCCGAGCATGTTCCTTGAGGACGGCGTGAACGTGAAGTACGCCGCGGAGATCAAAAAGCACGTAAATACTCCGGTGGCGACGGTAGGCGCGCTGAGCGATCCCGAGCAGATGGAGGAAATAATACGCTCCGGCAAGGCCGACGTGGTGGAGCTCGCCCGCGGGCTGATCTGCGACCCCGATCTGCCCTCGAAGGCCAGAGAGGGCCGCGACGGAGAGATAGTGAAATGCATACGCTGCTTCACCTGTTTTTCGGGGCTCATGAGCCGCGGACAGTTTTCCTGCGCGCTCAACCCGGAAATGGGCAGCGAGGCGGAAACAAAATACGCCCGCCCCGCGGCGAGGCGCGAAAAGGTGCTGATAGCCGGCGGCGGCATCGCGGGCATGCAGGCGGCGCTCACGGCGAAGGAGAGAGGCCATGAGGTCATACTCTGCGAAAGCCTCCCGCAGCTGGGCGGAGTGCTGCGCTGCGAAAAAGACGTGCCGTTCAAAAAACATCTTGAAGAATATATCGACAGACAGGTGCGCATGATAAACGCGGCGGACATCGACGTGAGACTCAACACCGCGGTGACGCCGGAGCTCGCGCGGAGCATACGGCCCGACGCGATCATTGCGGCCATCGGGGCAGAGCCCGTCCGCCCGCCCGTCAGGGGCATAGACGGCGGCAACGTCATCGGCGCCCTCGAGGCGTATAACTCGCCGGAAAAAGCGGGAAAAAGGATCGTTATCCTCGGCGGCGGCCTGGTAGGCTGCGAGCTCGCTATCTACATGGCCGGTCTCGGCAGGGAAGTTACGATCATGGAAATGGCCCCGGCTCTGAACGACGGCGGAAACATACTCCACGGCCAGGCCATAGGCATAGAGCTCGAGCGCCTCGGCGTAAAGCGGCTGCTGTCCACCGCGGCGGCGGAGATAAGCGAAAGCGGTCTGACGGGCCTGCGCGGGGAAGAAAAGATCGTCGTTCCGGCCGACACGGTGATCTATGCCGCGGGGCTCAGGCCGAAGAGAGCCGAGGCGCTCAGGCTCGCGCTCTGCGCGCCGGAGTTTTATCAGATAGGCGACTGCAACGCCGCCGCGAATATCCACCGGGCGACCAACGCCGCGTATTTCACGGCCCTTGATATAGGCAGACTCTGAAAGAGCGGAAGAGTGGGCGGATGCATATACTGTAAGGAAACCCTCGCCTTACGGCTTCACGATCTTCCGAAAGGAACGGTATCCGGGTATGAATGAGATCAGTCTGAGCATAATGGAGCAGACGCAAAAGCTGCTGGAATGTCTGCACGGCGTCGACACGGAGCATGCGAGCGCGCGGCAGCTGCACGAATGCCTCGCCCGGGCGTTCGTCGGGCAGTGCGCGCCGCGGTGGAACGCCTGCCGCAGGGAGCACGCCGCAAAGAGAAGGGCGTATTATCTCTCGGCGGAGTACCTTGTGGGACGGCTGATCTACAACGATCTTATCAACGCCGGTATCGAAGAGGATATTTCGGCGCTGCTGCGGGAAAAGGGCCGGGACCTTGCGGAGTTCGAGGATATCGAGGCGGCGTCCCTCGGCAACGGCGGCCTCGGGCGCCTGTCCGCCTGCTTTCTTGACAGCGCCGCCGCCCACTCTATCCCTCTTGACGGCTACGGGCTGAGGTATCGCTTCGGCCTGTTCAAACAGAGCTTCGAGGACGGCGCGCAGAAGGAGGAGGCGGACGACTGGCTTGCCGAGGGCGATCCGTGGAGCGTGCGCCGCAGCGCGGACGCGGTCACCGTGCGCTTTGCCGATCAGACGGTGAAGGCGGTGCCCTATGACATGCCCGTGGTGGGTTACCGCTCCGGGCATATATGCACCCTGCGCCTGTGGCAGTGCGAGCCGCTGAAGCAGCTGGACTTTGCCGCGTTCGACAGACAGGACACGGAGGCGGCGGTGAGGGAGAAAAACCTCGCGGAAAACATAACGCGGGTACTTTATCCCAACGACAGCGGCTATGAGGGCAAAAGACTCAGACTCAAGCAGCAGTATTTTCTCTGCAGCGCCTCGCTGCAGGATATCATTGCGCGCATGAAGCGCACGGGCGTGCCGCTGTCGGATTTCGCGGCGGTCAACACGCTGCAGCTTAACGACACTCATCCCGTGCTTGCCGTGCCCGAGCTCATACGCCTGCTCACGGCGGAGGGCATGGGCTTTGACGAGGCCTTTACGGCGGCGAAAAACAGCTTCAACTACACCAACCATACCGTGATGTCGGAGGCGCTCGAACGCTGGGATATGGGGCTGATGTACTCCGTTTGTCCCGAGGCGGCGGATATCATACGGAGCATAGACGAGCGGGCGGGAAGGGAAACGGGGAGGGCCCGCGGCACGGAACTGATCGAAAACGGCACTGTGCATATGGCCAGGCTCGCCGTTTTCATGGCCGTGAAGGTAAACGGCGTCGCGGAGATACATTCCGAGCTTATCAGGCGCGAGCTTTTCGCGCCGTGGTACGCCCTCTGCCCCGATAAATTCACGAACGTCACCAACGGGATAACCCAGAGACGCTGGCTCGGGGTATGCGATCCCGAGCTGACGCGGCTGCTGGAGGAAAAGCTCGGCGGGGGCTTCATGACGGAGCTCACCCTCCTTGAGGGCCTGAAGGAGCACATCGACGATGAGACCGCAGACCGCTTCAACGCGGTGAAGAGAATAAAAAAGGAGCAGCTCTCGGCGTGGCTTTCGCGCACCGCGGGCGCCGCGCTGCCTCCGGATTTCATTTTCGACGTGCAGATAAAGCGCATACACGAATACAAAAGACAGCTGCTCAACGCGCTCGTCATTGCCGACCTGTATCTTTCGGTAAAAGACGGCAGCCTGAGCGATCTCCCGCCCACCGCCTTTATCTTCGCGGGGAAGGCCGCGTCTTCATACCGCAGGGCCAAGTCGATCATAAGATATATCAACCGGCTTGCCGCGCTCATAGCCTCCGACGCCGAGGCGATGCGCGTAATGCGCGTGGTGTTCGCGGCGGACTACAACTGCTCCGCGGCGGAAAGGATCATCCCCGCGGCGGATATTTCCGAGCAGATCTCGCCCGCCGGCACCGAGGCCAGCGGCACCGGAAACATGAAGCTCATGCTCAACGGCGCGGTGACTCTCGGAACGCCCGACGGAGCGAATATAGAAATAGCCCGCGCCGCGGGATATGAAAACAACTATATTTTCGGCGCGGACGTGGAAAAAATACGGGCGATAGCCGACAGCTACGATCCCCGCCGCATCTATGAGGAGGACCGGCGCATAAACCGCGCCCTCAATACTCTCGTCGACGGCACGGTCCCCACGGACGAGGGGCAGAGGGAGCTTTTCGATTCGCTCATTTACGGGGCCGACTGGCACCGGGCGGACTGCTATTATCTGCTGCTCGACTTCGGGCAGTACCGGGACGCGCGCCTGAGAGCCCTGTACGACTGGCGCGACAGACGCGCGTTCGGAAGAAAGGCGCTGAACAACATTTCCGCGGCGGGCATTTTCTCCTCCGACCGCAGCGTCAGACAGTACGCGGAGAACATCTGGCATATCTGAAAAAGCGAATACGGAAAAAAACCGTTGACAAATACATCGAGGCTCGATATACTATATATCGAGCCTCGATGTATCGTATACCGATAGTGAAGGAGGAGTCATGAACGATAAAATAAGACGCATATACGTACCGATGACCGAAACCGGCTTCTATATCCTGTTTTGCCTGCAGACGCCGCAGCACGGATACGGGATAAGCCGCCGGGTGAAGGAGCTGACCGCGGGGGAGGTCACGATAAGCGCCGGAACGATGTACGGAACGCTTTCAAAAATGGAAAACGACGGCTTGATAGCTTTTCACGGCGAGGAAGAGAAACGAAAGCTCTATATCATCACCGGGCTCGGCCGTGAAATACTCGAAAAAGAGATCGGGCGGATAGAAAGGCTCTATAAAAACAGCAAGGGGGAGAGCATTGATGCGTGAAACGGTGATACGCTTTTTTACGATAGCCGACTATGAGGAAGAGGAGATCTGGCTCAGAGAGAGACATAAGAGCGGATGGAAGCTCGTCAGGCTCATTCCGCCGTGCTTCTACGTTTTCGAGGAGTGCGAGCCGCAGGATGTGATATACAGACTTGATTTCAAAAACTCGGAGCAGACGGAAGAGTATATGAGCATGCTCCGGGATTTCGGCTGGGAGTATTTCGCCCGGTGCTTCGGCTGGCTGTATTTCAGAAAACCGGCGGACGAGGCCGAAACGGAGGCGGAGGGCGAGCTGTTCTGCGACCGCGCGTCCCGCGCGGAAATGGCGGCGAAAATAGTGAGGACGAGACTGCTGCCCCTGGCCTGCATCTTTCTGTGCTGCGTTCTCCCGAACCTTTCCAACGCGGTATCCGGAAGGTTGGGAGCTTTAAGCGGATTTTTCAAAGGTTTCTTCGGGGTAATGTTCGCGATATACGTGTATCTGATACTGCATTGCGGCATAAAGCTGAGAAAGATCCGGGAAAAAAACAGATAGAGCAAAATGACGCCCGGCGTCGGAGGTTGATTTCCTTCCGACGCCGGGCGTGTGTTTTTATCACTGCCGCGCTCCGGCGCTTTCGGCGCGGTCAAGCTCCCGTACCGACTCGTCCTCGCGCTCGCGCCGGAACTGATTTCGGTACAGCTCGTAATAGCGGCCCTTTTTCTTCATAAGCTCGTCGTGGCTGCCCTGCTCAAGTACGCGGCCGCCGTCAATGACAAGAATGCGGTCGGCGCCGCGCACGGTGCTGAGGCGGTGGGCTATGATGAAGCTCGTCCGGCCGCGCAGCAGCTTGTCGGCGGCGGCCTGGATGTTCTTTTCGGACTCGGTGTCTATGGAGCTGGTCGCCTCATCCAGCACGAATATCGCGGGATCGGCAAGAATGGCGCGGGCAAAGGAGATGAGCTGCTTCTGCCCGGTGGACATATTGCCGCCGCCCTCGCCGGCGTCGGTATCGTAGCCCTTTTCGAGCTTTTCGATGAACTTGTCGGCGCCTACCGTGCGCGCCGCTTCGCGCACCTCTTCGTCGGTGGCGTCGAGGCGGCCGTAGCGTATGTTCTCCATGATGCTGCATGAGAACAGATGAGGCGTCTGCAGAACGTAGCCGAGACTGCTCTGCAGCCACAGCTGGCTGCGCTCGCGGTAATCGACGCCGTCTATCCGTATGGTCCCCTCGCGGGGCTCGTAGAAGCGGCAGAGAAGGTTGACTATGGTGGATTTGCCGCCGCCGGTATCGCCTACGAGGGCGATGTTTTCTCCGGCCTTTACGTGCAGGTCAAAGTCGGTCAGCACCGGCTCGCCCGGGAGGTACCAGAAGGACACCCGGTCGAAATCCACGTCTCCGCGCACCTTTTCCCAATTTTCCTTTTTCGGGTCGAAGAAGCCGCCGTATTTCGCCGTGACCTCCGCGCTGTCCTCGATCTCGCTCGTGCTCGTCAATACCTCGGCCACGCGCTCGGCCGCGGCCTGGCAGGACTGAAATTCGGAGAATATGTTGGCGAAGCTGCGTATGGGCTCGAACATCATCATGCCTATGTTGAGGAAGAAATTGAGCGTGCCCACCGTCAGCACGCCGTGCTGCACGTCGACGCCGCCGGAGATGAGCACGAGACCGCTCACCACGCTTATCGCAAGGCTTGCCAGGGGCATGTATATCGCGCTGAGCGTTGCCGAGCGCATGGAGGCGCGGAACATGTCCGACGTCTGCGAGGAGAATTCCTCGTTGTTCAGCTCCTCGCGGGTGAGGGTCTTGGTGGTCTGAGCGCCCATGATCCCCTCGTTGAAGGAGGAGGTTATCATGCTGTTTATGCGCCGCGTTTCCCGCTGATAGCGCAGTATCTTTTTCTGGAACCATACCGACAGCAGCGCCACGACGGGCACGGCGGTGATCGTGATGAGGGCGAGCCTGAGGTTTACGGCGAACATGGCTATGAGACTGGCGACGAGCGCCATCGCGCCCCAGCCGAGGTCGATGCAGGTCCAGGAGACCATTTCGGTTATGCGCGAGATATCGTTGGTCAGCCGGGTTATGAGATGGCCGGTGCTGGTCCTGTCGAAATAGCTGAAGCTCATGCTCTGCAGGCGGGTATAGGCCGCCCTGCGCACGTCCGCGCTGAGATGGGATTCAAGGCGCCCGGCCGCGCGGCAGTAAATGAAGGTGAGCAGGGCCATGAGAGACTGCAGGCCCACCGCCGCAAAGGCGAACAGCCCTATATGCTCGGTCGTCCCCGGGGTCATGAAGCCGTCTATCGCCCAGCGCGACATAAAGGACATGGCGGTGTCTATGACGCCGGTGAGCATGCCGCCGCAGATTATCACGGGGAAATACTTCTTTCTCGACAGGGCGAAGCCGAGTATGCATTTCCAGGTCTGGGGGTTTATCTTCTGCCCTTCGAAGCTCTTTTCGGCGCTCACGGCTCGTCACCGCCTTCCGCAGCGGCGCCCTGTATCTCGCAGGTGCGCCGGTATATTCCGCCGGGGATGGCCATGAGCTGTTCATGCGTGCCCTCCTCGGCCACTTTGCCGCCCTGAAGGACGAAAATGCGGTCGGCCTCCATGAGCGTGGTGATGCGATGGGAAATAATGATCGTGGTGACGCCCCTGCGGCGGGAGCGAAGAGCCTCGCGTATGGCGGCGTCGGTGCGGGTATCGACGGCGGAAAGAGAGTCATCGAAGATATACACGTCGCTTTCCCCGGTAAGAGCGCGGGCTATGGCGACGCGCTGCTTCTGTCCGCCCGAGAGAGTCACGCCCCTTTCGCCCACCACGGTATCGTAGCCGTCCTCGAAGGCCATGATGTCGTCATGGACGCAGGCGTCCTTCGCGGCGGCCTCGACCTCGGCGCGGTCGGGCTCGCGGCGCTTTATGCCTATGTTTTCAAGTATGCTTTTGGAATAGAGGAACGGCTCCTGCAGGACTATGCCTATGCGGCTGCGCAGCCACAGCTTGCTGATGGAGCGGATATCCCGGCCGCCTATGGTGACCGAGCCGGAGCCGACGTCGCAAAGGCGCTGGAGCAGCAGCGCGACGGTGCTCTTGCCCGAGCCGGTGCCGCCGAGCAGGGCCACGGTGCTGCCGGAGGGTATGTGCATGTTCAGGTGCTCCAGCACGGGAACGGAGCCGTAGGAGAAGGAAACGTCGTTGAAATCGATGTCGCCGCCGAGCGGGGGAGTGTCGCCTTCGTCGAGGCCGCTTTCCTCCTCGGCAAGAAAGACCTCCTCCAGACGGCCCGCCGCGACGAGCGTGCGGCTGAACTGGCTGAGGATGCGGCCGAAGCCGCGTATGGGCCAGAAAAAGGTGTATACGTAGCTGACGAACACGGTGAACTGTCCTATCGTGAGACCTCCGCGCACGACGAGGATGATGCCGGTCACCAGCACGGCGGCGAATTCCAGCCCGCACAGAAGGTCCAGAACGGCCAGCAGGGAGGTGAAGGTGTCGTTGGCCCGGATGAGCATCTCGCGGTTTTTCTCGTTGGCCGCGTTGAATTTATCCAGCTCGAAGCCCGAGCGTCCGAAGGCGCGGACTACCCGTATCCCGGTCACGTTTTCCTGCATGACGGTGAAAAGCTCGCTCTCCGCCTCCTCCTGACTCATGAGCAGGCGGTTGATGCGCCTGTGGAAAAGCACGCTCACCGCGGTGATGGGGATCACCATGCCTATCGTGATGAAGGCGAGAGTATCGTTTATCGTGAACATTACGAACGCGCCGAGAAAGACCATGAGCACCGTGCGTATGAACTCGAGCAGCACGCCGGAATTGAAGCGCAGTATCGTATCGACGTCGGAGGTGGCGCGCTGGATTATGTCGCCGGTCTGAGCGGCGGCGTGCCAGGAATAAGGCAGACGCTGGATATGCGCGTAGAGCCGGTCGCGCAGGCGGCGGACGCTGCCCTGCCCGGCGCGGGTATTGAGCCGCGTCCGGCCGAAGCGCACGAGACCGGACAGCACGGTCATGCCGACGGAAAGAGCCGCCATGATCCACAGCCGTTCTTTGATGTATTCCACACCGCCGAGCAGGTTTATCAGGGCGCGGAAATACCCCGGCACGTTGAGCGGCTTGGAGCCGAGAACGGAGTCGAACGTGACGGAAAGCACAAGAGGGGATATAAAGCTGAGTATGAGCTCCGCACCCAACAGCAGAAAGCTGAGCGCCATGAGCCCGCGGAAGCCCTTCGTATATCGGATCAGCGCGCGTATGCGGCTGCCGCTGCGGTCGTGCATGAAAAACGATACCTCTTTTCGGAAAATGCTGAGAAAAGAATAGCAAAAAAGCCGCCGGTTGGCAAGACGGTAAAACGGGGGCGCTGCGCGGAATACGCAGCGCCCCCGAATGCGTACGGTATTATTACTCCAGTCCGGGAACAGGCTTCTGATCCTCGAAAATGGGATTGTAGGTGAGTATGCCGAACATCTTGTTGAAGGTCTCGTTCTCGGGCTCGTCGGGGAAGGCTCTGGAAATGGCCGCAGCGCGGGCGTCCCAGCCCTTCTTGAAGTCGGAGTGAGAGAGGATGTAGATGTCGCCGCGCTTGATGCCGCGTACCACGCGCACGCCGGCCTCGTCGGGATCGCGCATGATCTTGCTCATATCGAACATGGGAGCGCCGCCGCGGGGCGGGGGAGGAGGCGGGGGAGCGTCCTGGCCCTTGGGGGGAGCGGGCGGGGGAGCGAAGGTGGGTATCTCAATGCCGAAGTGCTTCGCGCGCAGCTCGCTGGAGGACATGCCGAGGTTGGTCTGGAAGGGACCGGGGCAGAAAACGCTGGCGCCGATGTTCACGCTCTTGAGATCGCAGGCCATGGTCTCCATCATGGAGATGACGGCGTTCTTGAGAGAGTTGTAAAGGATGAAGCCGGGCACGGGGACAAGGCCGGCCATGGAGGCGGTGCTGACGATGTGTCCGCCCTCGCCGTGCTTTATGATGCGGGGAACTATGGTCATTATGCCGTTGATGACGCCCTTGTAGTTGACCTCGACGGCAAGGTCGATGTCCTTGTAGTCGAACTTGCCCTGGGCCACGTTGGGCTCGCCTATGCCGATGCCGGCATTGTTGACGAGGAGATGGATCTTGCCGAAGGCTGCCTCGGCTTCGTCGGCGGCCTTGACATAGCCCTCGCGGTCGGTCACGTCGAGCATAACGCCGATGGCGGGCCAGCCGTTCTCCTTGAAGATGGGCAGAGCCTCGTCGATGGCTTTCTGACGGAAGTCGGCGATGACTATGTTCATGCCTTCCTTCGCGCAGGCTTTGGCGATGCCGAGGCCGAGGCCGCTGGCTCCGCCGGTGATAAACGCGGTTTTACCTTTCAGATTTTCCATTGTTTTCCTCCAAAGTATATAAATTTTTGTTTACGACAATTATATATAGGCGGCCGCCGCGGTGTCAAGACGGCAGGAGAAAGGTTTTACTTTTTATCCTTCGCCTTTTTGAAAAGCTTGCCGATGGACTTGACCGCAAAGGAGATGAGGAAGCACGCCGCCATGATGATGACGCCCGCCAGCAGAGGCCGCGAGGCGCTGCGCAGATCCAGACCGTGGTCCAGGCCGCTCATCGGCACGGCTATGACGAGGCAGATGATGAAGCCTATCACGCCTATTATTTTCAATATGATGGAAAAGTTGAAGCTGAAATTGAACAGCTCCGGGGGATAAAGATCGCGTCCGGCTTCCTCGGGGGAAATGGACTGATACATTTTCCAGAAACGCGTGTTGTTGAACTCGTCGACGTTTTCAAGGTCGAACATGGACTCTTTCCGGTCTTCTTCGGCCTTTTTGACTTCCTTGCTCCTGATGGCCTTGCCGCAGTTGGGGCAGAAATTGAGAGTGTCGTCGATCTCAAAGCCGCAGTACACGCAGAGCTTAACTGACATATGGGCACCTCGATGAAAGTATTATATAACGGTCGCGCCGCGGCCGATGCGGAGGCCGTGCCGCGTCCCGTCCGGAGCCGCCTGCCGCCGCGGGCGTCATACGGCCGTATATCGCGCCGCCGCCCGCCGCCTCGTGAGCGGGAGGGCGCCGCGCACCGCGCATACATTATATTATTTTTTTTCATAGCTTTCAAGCGTGTCGGGGGAGTTTTTTTATACAAAAAACACAATAAACCTGCTTTTTCCTGTTGACAAGAAACTCCGCCTTAGGCTATATTATAAATAACTTGTGCAAATTGCCGTCGCGCATCCCGACAGCGGCAAAAAAAGGCTTTATTTCGGGAAAAAAACGCAGGGAGATCTGAACGCGATCTTTTCTTTGTGCATGTTGAAAAAAATGACTGTACGAAAAGTAACATATTATCGTGATTAACTACATTACTTTCGTCAAATGTCGGTTTAAAATTGGTTACCAATGCTATCTTGTGCCGTGAGGCGGATTTCCCTTATAATAGGTCAAAGAACAGGGAGAGGCATGTTTTTCGGAAGAAAATGTCGGATTCGGCCTTCCCGGGAGTCGTGTGAGGAGTCCGCGGCGTTTCAGTTCGGCGTTTTGACGGACACACGGCTTTTTTGCTTTTTGCGCGCTAAATAATTTATATACAAGTAAAACAATGAAAGGGAGTCAAAAAAATGAAGAAAATTTTAGCACTTGTCATTGTCGCTATCCTCGTTTTTGCGACAATGATACCTGCTGCGCTGGCCGCTGACGACGCAACCGTATACGTGAGCGTCAGCGTTGACGGAGATCTCAAGATCGCCGCTCAGCCCGTAACGGTCAGCACCCTGACAGTGGAAGCAGCTCTTAAAGAGGCTCACGCCCAGTATTACTCCGGCGGCGAGTCCGGCTTTAAGGCCGGTACTGATCCTACATATAATATGTACATGATCAATACCTTCTGGGGCGTGGCGACCACCCCGTACGTCATACTCAACAGCGCGCCGCTCGGCAGCGGAGCAAACGCAATGTACACGAGCGCGGATACAGCCCCCGTGGCCGACGGAGACAACCTCATTGTTTCCATATCCACCGATTTCATGAATCCCAGCCCCGCGGTCGCCCTGACGGCCGACGTTGCCGACGGCAATGCCACCATCACCGCCAGCAGCTGGTCTCTTGATTTCACCACCTTCCAGTATACTTCTTCCCCCCTTGCCGGACGCAAGGTCCTTGACGCCGACGGCAACGAGCTCGGCACCACCGGCTCGGACGGCAAGATAACCGTCCCCGCTTCCGGCGTCGCGGTCGTTGACGGCCTCGCGGCCATCCCCGCCGACGGAACTTCCAAGTCCACCGGCGATACCGTAGTGGCAGTCGCTCCTCCTCCCGCCGGCGGCTTCGGCACCGGCACCGGCTTCGGTGACTTCGGCGGCGGCTTCGGCGACTTCGGCGGCGGCTTCGGCGACTTCGGCAGCTCCGGCGCCCTGCCTCCCTATGAGGCTCCCGCTCCCGGCGAAGGCATCACCGTTTACGTCACCATCAGCGCCGAGGGCGTTGTGGTCCTGGCTTCCCAGCCTGTCGAGATCAAGGCTGAGGGCGCTTCCGTAGCAGCGGCCATCCAGGCTGCGAACGCCATCTACGGCCCCGAGGGCGAGGCCGGCTTCGAAGGCTCCGCCAGCGCGGCCACCTACAATATGTACAGAGTAAACAAGTGCTGGGGCGCTACCGGCACCGCGAACATCGTAAAGAACGACGCGGTCCTCGGCGCGGGCTCCAATGCCGAGTACTACACGGCCGACACCTGCCCCGTTGAAGAGGGCGACTGCGTGACCATCGCGATCTCCTCCGACGGACGCGTTCCCGCCATTTCTCTGACCTACAACGATCACAACGGCATGGCCTCCATCAGCAGCTGGGCGATGGACATGTCCACCTTCACCTACGGCGACACCGCTCTTGAAGACGCCGAGATCATCGACGCCGAGACCGGCGAGGTCCTCGGCAAGACCAATCAGCTCGGCGCCGCCAGGCTCAGCCATATCCCCGACTGCGGCGTTATAGCCTACAAGGGCGCCGCCGCCTGCGCCATAGACAAAACCAAGATCAAATCGTTCACTCCCTATGACGGAGAATATGTCGCTCCGGCGCACGATTATTCCGTGTTCGGCGGTCCCGACGGACGTTCCCTCAAGAAAATAGTGATCATTGGCCTGTCTCTTTCTATCCCTCTGGCGATCATAGTTATCTACGCGTTCAAGAAAGAGGTCAAGTACGGCGGCCTGAAATACGGCGACGCTTCTTCGGCCAATACGAGAATCAAGTTCATCATGAAGTGATACGATCTTTTGATCCTGTCAAATATTTGAGGAGGGAATAATAGCAAAATGGCTAAAAAGAATAAAAATAATCCAAATGCTGTCTTTAATTTCACCAGTGAAATGCAGAAGCAGAAGGTGGGAGAGGTCCTCAAGCGCACCTGGAAAATGGCGGCTCCCTACTGGCTGTTTTCTTCGGAGCGCTGGGGCAGCCTCGCACTTCTTGCGATCAACCTGTTCATGATGGTTTTCAACACCCGTATCGGCGTGCGTATGGTCATCTGGAACAGAGACTGGCAGAACGCTTTCCAGACCTACGACTCGCAGATGTGGATGCAGCAGATATTCGTCTTCCTGATCGTCGGCGCATCTACGCTGTTCGCCAGCACCTTCAACAGCTACATCCAGACCTGGATCATGGTAAGATGGAACAGATGGATGACCGCCCGTTACCTCCGTTTCTGGATGGACAACGGCAACCACTATAAGATGCAGGTCGTCGGCGGCCCCGGCTTCGATAACCCCGACCAGCGTATCAACGACGACATCGGCTCCTTCACCGGCAGCGTATGGGGCTACACCTTCTCCTTCGTTCAGAACCTGATAAGCCTTTTCACCTACATAGTCATGCTGTGGGATCTGTCCCTCACCATTCCCCTTATCCTCGGCGGCAAGGACTGGTCCTTCCCCGGCTACTTCGTTGTGATAGCCATTATCTGGGCCGGACTGATGACCCTGTTCACCCACCTGCTGAACAGGCCTATCTCGAGGCTGACCTACAACTCCCAGATGTTGGGCGCTAACTACCGTTTCGCACTGGTACGTATCAGAGAGTGCAGCGAGCAGATAGCTCTTATGAAGGGCGAAGGCGTCGAGCACACCAGACTGATGAAAGCCTACGGCGAAAGAGTCGTCAACTCCTTCCGTACCATGGCCGTTCAGATGAGATCCGGTTTCGTCATGGGTATTCTCGGCTACGGCGACGCCATGATGTTCACCTTCCTGCTCGGCCCGTCCTACTTCTATTACAATGCCATCTCCGGCATGGGCGTTTTCAACCAGATCGCTACCGCGTTCCAGAACGTTGTCAGCGGACTGAAATGGTTCCAGTCGAGCTACAGCGGATTGGCTTCCTTCGTTGCGGTCACCGACCGTCTCTATCAGTTCAACATCATATACGAAAAGACCATGGACATCGAAGAGCAGTCCAAGATCAAGGTCGTTGAGAGCGACGCCGACGAGATCAACATCAAGAAGCTCGACGTTTACCTGCCCACCGGCCAGAAGCAGATCAGCGCCGAGAACCTGGTCATCAAGCACGGCGAGAAGGTCCTCATCAAGGGTCGTACCGGCGCCGGCAAGACCACCCTGTTCAGAGTCCTGGCGGGCCTGTGGCCCTACGGCGACGGCGAGATAGACATGCCGAAGGACAAGAAGATCATCATCATGCCGCAGAAGCCTTACTTCCCGGTCGGCTCCCTTGCGGAAGCAGTCACTTATCCGCAGCCTGAAGGCACCTACACCGAGGAGCAGATCAAGGAAGCTCTCATCGCGGTGGGCCTGCCCTACATGGTACACAGGATCTCCGAGATCGGCCACTGGAACATGATGCTGTCCGGCGGCGAGCAGCAGCGTGTCGCAATAGCCAGAGCGATGCTGTACAACCCCGACTACATCTTCTTCGACGAGGCTACCGCCTCCATGGACGAACCCTCCGAGCAGGAGCTCTACACCATGATGCTCGATAAGATGAAGGATACCACCATCGTGTCCATCGGCCACCGTTCCAGCCTGCAGAAGTTCCACGACAGGACCATATTTGCAGAGAGACTGCCCGAGGGCAACTTCAAGTTCGTCGAGACCACCAACAATCAGGAGCTTGCCTGGTAATATCAGGACTCGGCAAAAACAAAGCAACAACAAACATTCCCGGAGCAATTGCTCCGGGAATGTTTAATTCGGCGACAAAGTCCTTAGGGCTTTATCGCCGAAAGAGCCGCGCCGCGCCGTATCGCGGCATATTTTTGCAATTTTTTCGGGGCGCTGCCTTTGCAGCGCCCCGAATTATCGCCCGTTGGATAAATGCGCCTGAAGATCAGGGCGCGTTGTCGTAAGCCTGCAGAGCGGCGACGAGGCAGTCGGCCACGCCGTTTATGCCCACGGCCATGAGAGTTTCGAGGATGGCGCCGCGTACCTCTTCGCGGGTAGCGCCGGCCTGCTTGGCGAATACGGCGTGTCCGGCAACGGAGCCGACGGCGCCGCGGGAAGCCTGGATAGCCATGTAGATGAGCTGGAAGGTCTTGGCGTCAAGACCGGTGCCGCTCTGCACCTTGCCGGTGAAATCGAAGAACGCCTGCATGGTTTCGGGAGATTCCTTGCCCCATACTTCAAAGAAATTAGCTTCTGCCATGATGATGCCTCCTGTTTAAATATTTATGAGCTTATTATAGAATAGTAACGCTGCAAATACAATGCAAATTTTGCTTTATGAGGCTCGGTTTTGCCTTTTTTTATTTCCCGCGCCGAGGCTGCGCCCGCACTCCCGCGTTGTATTCCTCCAGCGCCGAGATAAACGCGCGGACGTTTTCGCCCGGCATGCCCGGAGAAGCTCCGCCTCCGGCGGAGAGTATCAGGCCGCTCGCGGAGCCGTGGGCCCTCAGACAGGCGAGAGTCGCTTCGCGCACCTCGTCGGCGCCGCCCTGGGTGAGCACCTTCAGCCCCGGAACGTTCCCGAGTATGCATACCTTGTCCCCGAGTATCCGCCGTGCCTCGGCGATGTCCGCAAGGTGCGAAAAATTGAAAATATTGACTCCGAGCTTGGAAATATACGGGAATGTGATATACTTATTGCCGAAGTTATCGTTATGGAACATCTTTACGGGGAAGCTGAAGTGGTCGAATATCTCCTTGAGATACGGCTGGGCAAATTCGAGGTATTCCTCTTCGGATAAAAAGCCGCACAGATCGTCCAGCACCAGCATGCCCTCAACGCAGTCGAGCGCCTCGGCCTGCGCCTCGAGCCAGCGTATGACAAGAGCGGTCGCGGTCTTGATGAGGCGGTGCAGAGAGTCGGGCTCCGTTTTGACCGCCACGCAGAATTCGGGTATGCTCATAAGGAAGCTGACGATGTTCAGCGGTCCCCTTGACGCCACCATCCTTATTTTCTCGCCCTCGTCGTGCAGCGGTCCCTTGACGCGGCGGTAATAATTCAGCGCAAGGGGCATGAGCCCGTCCCTGCGCGGATCGGGCACGGGCAGAGAGGCGATAAGGTCTATGTCGTCGGCAGAGTCGATGAGATGACCGATGCTGACGGGCTGATTGTCATAGAAGCTGAGCTTGCAGCCGAAGGAAGAGGGCTCGGACGCCATGCCGAACTCGATCCAGTGATCGGGAAAGAAAAGCAGAGAGGGAAAGTCGGCCTTTATTTTCCGGTAGCAGGCGCGCCACAGCTCCGTATCGGTGTAAAAATCGAGGGTGGATACTCCGCAGTAGCCCGGTATCCAGGGACTGTCGACGATAAATCCCGCGGGCACGCCGTCGGTCGGCCGGCAGGCCGCGCACTGCTTTACAAGGTCCCATTCTCTGTCGGTCACGATCACATCATCCTTTGCTTCAGATCATTTTGTCACGGTACGTATTTTAACTTTTTTTCCGGCTTATTTCAACATAATTGAAAGGAAGAAACCCTATGAATTATTCCGAGCTTTGGCTGGATCACGCCTCGGCGAAAACGGACGCGGATTTCTGCGGCACGGTGGCGTGGAATAACGACTGCGCGAGAGTGAAAAACGCCGTCGGCGAGCTGAAAACCGCCCTGACCGCCATGACGGGCCGCGTCCCGGAGCTTATCCGGAGCGCGAACTATGAGGGCAGGGGGATCTTCCTGTGCGCCGAGGGCGAGGGGGAAGCCTTCGAGATATTCCGCCGCGGAGAAACGCTGGTGATAAAAGGCGGCAGCGCCGGCGTGCTTTACGGAGCGTTTGCGCTGATACGCGGGCTGGTATGCGGGGATAAGGAGCTGTGTACGAAGCAGAGCCCGTCAAAGCCGCTGCGCATGCTCGACCATTGGGACAACGCGGACGGCAGCGTAGAGCGCGGATATTCCGGCAATTCCTTTTTCTTCAGGGACGGGGAACTGCTTGTCAACGAACGCACCGTGACCTACGCCCGCCTGCTGGCCTCGGTGGGCATAAACGCCGCGGCGATAAACAACGTGAACGTAAAAGGACCCGCGACGAGGCTCATCACGGAGGAATATTACGGCAGGCTCAGAGAAATGTCGGAAATATTCGACGGCTACGGGATAAAGCTGTTCCTTTCGCTCAATTACGCCGCGCCCATGGAGCTGGGCGGCCTTGACAGCGCAGATCCCCTGGACGAAAGAGTGGCGGCGTGGTGGAACGCGCGCATGAAGGAGACCTTCGAAGCGCTGCCGAAGCTGGGCGGCTTTGTGGTAAAGGCCGATTCCGAGGGCAGGCCCGGACCCTTTACCTACGGCCGCACCCACGCCGACGGGGCGAACATGCTGGCGCGGGCCGTCAGGCCCTACGGGGGAAAGATAATATGGCGCTGCTTCGTATACAACTGTCAGCAGGATTGGCGGGATCTGAAAACGGACCGGGCGAGAGCGTGCTGCGATAATTTCGAGCCGCTGGACGGCATGTTTGACGATAACGTGATACTGCAGATAAAGAACGGACCGGTGGATTTTCAGGTGCGCGAGCCCGTATCGCCTCTTTTCGGCAGACTGAAAAGGACCAACTGCATGGCGGAATTTCAGATCGCCCAGGAATACACGGGACAGCAGCGCCACGTATGCTATCTCATAGACTGGTTCAGACAGGTCCTTGACACGCGCATGTATACCGGCGCGGAAAAGGATACTGTTGGGGATATCGTCTGCGGCGTGACGGCCGTGAGCAATACCGGCGACGACTTCAACTGGACGGGGCACGATCTCGCGGGAGCCAACCTTTACGGCTTCGGAAGACTTGCGTGGGATACCTCGCTCAGCGCGGAGCGGATAGCGAGAGAGTGGATATGCATGTATTACGGGAGGGACGAAGAACTGTCCGATACGGTATGCGATATACTCATGCGCTCCTGGCCGGTCTACGAAAAATACAACGCGCCGCTGGGCATAGGCTGGATGTGTACGCCGGGCTATCACTACGGTCCCGACCCGGACGGCTATGAGTATTCCCGCTGGGGCACCTATCATAAGGCGACCCATGAAACGATAGGCCTTGACCGCACCCCCTCCGGCACCGGCATGACGGAGCAGTACAACGAGCCGCTGAGGAGCGTTTACGCGGACAGGGACAAATGCCCCGACGAGCTTAAGCTGTTTTTCCACAAGCTGCCCTATACCTTCCGTCTCAAAAGCGGTAAGACGGTGATACAGCATATCTACGATACGCATTTCGAGGGCGCGGAGGAAGCCGCGGAGTTCGTTGAGCTGTGGAAGAAGCTGAAGGACAGGATGGACGCCGGGCGCTACGAAAGAGTGCTGGCAAGGCTCGTCGAGCAGAGCCTCAGCGCCGCGGAGTGGCGGGACGTGATAAACTCGTATTTCTGGCGCAAGACCATGATACCCGACGAGAAAGGGAGAGAGCTGTACTGATGGAAAAGCTCGCGCTTATGCCGATATTTGCCGACGGCATGATACTGCAGAGAGACAGAAGCTTTGAGATATGGGGCCGTGCCGAGGGCAGGGTCACGGTGAGGCTCGACGGAGCGAGCGCGTCCGCGCAGGCGGAAAACGGGCGTTTCCGCGTGACCCTTCCTCCTCATGCGGCGGGGACGGGCTGCGTGCTCACCGCCGAGTGCGGGGACGAGCGGATATCTCTGAGCGACGTCTGCTTCGGCGACGTGTTCATGTTCAGCGGACAGTCCAATTTCGAAACGCCCTGCCGGCGCGTGCTGGACGTATCCGAAAAGGAGATAGCCGAGGCCGACTATCCGTATATCAGGGAATATAAGATCAACGCGGGGTACTCTTTCGACGGCCCGGCGGACGGCGTGACCCCGGGCGTGTGGAAGCGGGCCGGAGGCGCGGAAATATACGATATGAGCGCTCCGGCGTTCTTCTTCGCGAAGGAGCTGTACGAGCGCTCCGGCGTGCCTATAGGGATAGTGCTCAACGCCATAGGCGGCTCCGGCATAGGCTCGTGGATGCCGCGCGGGGCGCTGGACGAAAAGCAGGAGAGCTTTCTTGCACGGTATTTCGACCTGCTTTCATCGCCGCCGCCCTCTCCGCCGCCGGGCGCGGAAGACCCGGCGGAGCGGTGGGACCGGGAGATAAACCGCGGCGAGCCCGAAAAGCGCGATGGCTTTTTCGACGTGCCCGGCATGACCATGGGCACCGCGCTGGACGGCTTTTGCGGCTCGGTCTGGTTTTACAAAGAGGTCAGGCTCGACAGCGAGCCCGAGGGAGACGGCTTTATTTACGTCGGCGAACTCATAGACTCGGACGAAACCTACGTAAACGGGATAAAGGTCGGCGAGACGGGGTACCGCTATCCGCCGAGAAAATACCCCGTGCCCGCGGGCATACTGAAAAAAGGGAAGAACGAAATAAAGCTGCGCCTTGTGATAAACGGGGGTCAGGGCGGGTTCATACCGGAGCACCCCTACTGGCTCCGCCCCGGAGAAAACGGGGAAAAGATACCGCTGAGCGGGCGCTGGGAATACGCCGTCGAGGGGCGGAGCGAGCCGCCGGCCTTCGGGGGAGGGATGATGCCGCCCGCGGCGGTCCCGACCGGCCTGTTCAACTCCGCGATCGCCCCGCTGAGAGGCCTGCGCTTCAGAGGCGTGCTGTGGTACCAGGGCGAGAGCGATACCGGCGAGGCAGCGGAATACACAGGCCGCTTCAAGGCCATGATAAAGGGCTGGCGCGAGGCACTGGACGAGGATTTCGGACTGATATGCGTGGAAATGCCGGATTACTGCGACCCGATAACCGGCACGGACCCCGGCTGGGCGGAGATGCAGAAGGTGCAGAGAGAGCTGCCGGAGCACGTGTCGGGCTGCGTGACGGTATCGGCAAGGGACCTCGGCGCGCCGTTCGAGCTGCATCCGCAGTATAAAAAAGAGCTCGGCGTCCGTCTCGCCGCCGCGGGCAGGAAGCTGTTTTACTGAACAGGCGTGAACGGTCGCGGCAGGCTCCGGCGACTGTGAAAGGAGAGGACATGAAAACGCCCCGTCCGGAATATTGGAATCATAATACGGCTTATTATCCCTGGATACGCAAACGGGTATCCGGCTGCGGGTCCGTGCTGGACGCGGGCTGCGGCGACGGCTCGCTTGCGTTTTATCTCGGCAGAAGCGTAGGGCATACAGTAGGGATAGACGTCGATGAAAAATGCGTCGGCAGAGCCGCGGCGTCGGCGGGCGGCCGCAATACGGATTTTATCTGCGGTGATTTTGAAGAATATGACCCGCGGAGATTTTTCGACGCCGTCGTTTTCTCCGCGTCGATCCACCATATGGATATGCCGCGGGCACTGAAAAGAGCAAAGGCTCTTCTTGCTCCCGGGGGGAAGCTGCTGATCGTGGGACTTGCAAAGCCCTCGACAGCCGCGGATCTTCTGCTGGAAGCGGCGAGGGTGCTGCCCTCAAAAGCGTTGTCCGCGCTTCATCATATTTGTCCGTCGGAGGAACTGCGCATCCCGGTTTCTTACGAGTTTCCTCCCATGGATGAGGTACGCGGCGTCATCCGGACGGAGCTGCCGGACGCAAAGCTCCGTTACGGACTGCATTACAGGTATCTGCTCGAATGGACCCGACCTGACTCGGAATAATAAAGCTCCGATGCGCCGCGGCGCATCGGAGCTTCGTGCATATTATGGATCGTTTTCAGTCCTTTTTCTCCGCGGAGGGCAGATATTTTCTGATTATCAGCATACAGATTATCGAGATCACCGCGGTGACGGCCGCCATGATGAAGGTGGGGGTGATGGCTCCGCCGAGCACCTTCTTGGACATGAAGTTGAAAAACACCGAGGACAGGCCGAGGGCCAGCATCAGAACGCCGTAGTTCGTGCCGGCGTTTTTGGGGCCGAAGAAGTCGGTGCAGAAGGCGGCGTTGACGGGGGAGGGGCCGCCGAAGCAGAAGGCGATGACGCCCACCGTGACGATATACCATATCCCGCCGACGAAGCACATGCACAGCGCCGCTATGACGGTGGCCGCGGAAAGGATGATCAGCGTGGGCACGCGGCCGATGCGGTCGGAAACATAGGCCATTATCAGCCGTCCCGCGGCGTTGGGTATGCCGGTAAAGGAAACGGCGAGGGTAGCCAGGGCGACGGTCAGGCCGCGGCTTATGCCCAGGTCGTATATCATGGGCATGGTCAGGTTCCAGGTGCCGTTTATGAAGAACATCATGAAGAAGATGCACCAGAAGGGGACGGTCTTTATCGCCTCGCCTATGGTATAGTCCTTTTTGGAAACGGCCGGCGCTCCGGCGCGGGGAGCCGCGGAACGTTCGGAGGAGGGGAGACGGATAAGGGAGCAGCCTATGAGACCGATCACCAGGAAGACCGCGCCGAGTATCAGAAAGACGGGGCGGAAGCTGACGAGGCCCGTTCCGGCGTCGGTAAAGCGGGTCATCAGAGCGCGGGATACCGGCGCGAACACCACGCAGGACAGGCCGAAGGCCGCGGCCGCCAGGCCGGAAGCCAGGCCCCTGCGGTCGGGCATCCATTTCTGTATGCAGGGTATGCAGGCATTGTAGGTCAGACCGGCGCCGAGGCCGCCCATGACGGAATACGTAAGGTAGATCAGTCCTATGTTTTCATGTCTGAGCAGGCCCGTGAGCCCCACTCCGAGGGAAAACAGTATTATGCCGATCACGCAGCTGAAGCGCGGGCCCTTTTTGTCGTTGATAAGCCCGCCGAAAAGACAGCCGAGCACGAAGCCCATCATCATGTACGACGCGACCATGGTCGCGGAGGCCTCGACCCAGCCGTAAGAGGCCACGACGGAGGATTTGAAAACGCTCCAAAGATAGATTATGCCCACGCAGAGCTGCACTATCAGGCAGCCTATCACGGGGACGACGGGGGATGTTCTTTTGCCTTCTGCCAAAACGAAGACTCCTTTCCTGCGGCGAACGGTTATTTTATTATATTATTATAAATAAAAATGACCCGCTGTCAATGAAAAGAGGCGGTCCAAAGCGTGACAATGGCCGTTTATGGGTAAAAATTAACAATTAAAGACTTCCTTTTTCCGAAAAATACTGTATAATATAGAGTGCAAAAAGATAAAAAGGAGGAATGTGCATGCTTACCGCAAAACAGAATTTCCTTGAAACGATCAATCACGGGAAGCCTGACAGATTCGTAAACCAGTTCGAGTATATGGAGTATATACTCGACCCCATCATGGAGGGCTGCGGAGGCTTCTGCGATCCCGGCGGATCGAAGGTGAACGACTGGGGCGTCACCGTATTCTGGCCCGAGGGTGAGCCCGGCCCCTTCCCCAAGTGCGATCCCGAACACGTCGTGCTGCCCGACGTGACCAAATGGAGGGAAAAGCTGGTCGGAAAGGTGCCCGATCCCCATTCCTATCCCGAGGACAAATGGGCCGCGACCATCGAGCAGGTCAAACAGGTCGACCGCAATGAGAAGCTCGTCACGCCCTGGTTCGTCACCGGCGTATTCGAGAGGCTGCACTATCTCATGGGCGTCGAGGACGCCTGCATCAACTTCTATGAAGAGCCCGAGGCGATGCACGAGCTCATCGACTTTATCGTCGACTGGCAGATCGAGTGCGCCAAGGAAATGCAGAAGCGCTATCAGCCCGATTGTCTGTTCCAGCATGACGACTGGGGCAGCCAGACCAGACTGATGCTCTCGCCGGAGATATTCCGCGAATTCATCAAGCCCGCCTACGTGAAGATCTACGGCTTCTGGAAGAAGGAGCTGGGCGTAAAGGCGATCATCCATCATTCCGACTCTTACGCGGCCGATCTCGTGCCGGATATGATCGACATGGGCATCGACGTTTTCCAGGGCGCGGTGCTTGAGAACAATATCCCCGAGCTGGTCAAAAAGTACGGCGACAGGATCACCATTCAGGGCGGCCTCGACAACGGCAAGTTCGACAAGCCCGACTGGACCAAGGAAAAGATCACCAAGGGTCTTGAGGATATCCTCGCCGCTACCGGCGGCAAGGGCATAATCCCGAGCTTCACCATGGGCGGAGCGGGAACGACCTTCGACGGCGCCTACGACTGGGCCACGGAAGAGATAAACAGGCTGAGCAAGGTATATTTCAAGTGATCATATGAGCGTCATACTTGAGCGGACAACGAACCACGACCGTTTTGCGGAATTCTACAAAGAGTCGGGTCTCGAGATAGACACGGAACACTGGATAGAGGATAACTGCCCGATCTGGTCGGTCGCGGCGTGGGAGGACGGCCTCTTCAGGGGCGCCGCCACGGTTTCGCTGAGGAATGACAGGTATATACTCGACTATATCGCCGTTTCACGCCGCAGCCGCGGGCGCGGGCTGGGAAGACTGCTCGCGGAGGACTGCCTGGAGCGGTGCAGGGACGCGGGCTGCGGGGAGCTGTACCTCACGGCCCGCGCTCCGCTGTTTTTCGAGGCGCTGGGCGCGCGGTATACCGGCGGCGGAGAGCTTCCGGACGACTGCAGGGGCTGCCCGGATCTCGGAAAGGATTGCAGACCGGAGGAAATGAAGTTCGTGCTTCGGCCCTCCGCGGAAAACAAAAAAGGTGTAATATGACTCAAAAGGGAATACTGTCTTTAAAAGCGGGCCTGCTTTGTCTCGGCGCGACGGTGGATAAGGATACCGCCGCGGAGCTGCTGAAGGAGTATCCGCATTTCTTTGACAAGGGATTTATACACGCGGTGAACATACACCTGCGTGAGTCGAATATAAACATAAGCGTTGCCGAGCGCTTCGCCGTAGATTCGCCGTACAGCATAGTAAAGGACGGCGGCGGATACAGAGTGCGGGGGGGCGGTCACGACGAGCCCATCACGTTTTTCGACGCTCTGCCCCAAACGGGCACGGTGGTGGACGATATGGCGAGGCTCCATTCCGACGGCTGCATAAATATATGGCCGAGCACGGTGTGCTGCTATGACGAGCCGGGCAGGAAATGCCGCTTCTGCTCGCTGAAGGCCGACAGGAGCGCTCCCGTGGATATCGACGAGCTCTGCGTGGGCATAAAGCGGCTGCTGGAACAGACGCCGTCGTACTATATGCTCAATTTCAGCGGCGGCACTTACCGCGACCCGGACAATATGCTGCGCTACTGGATAGAGCTGACGAAGGCCATACGCGCCTTTTCCGACTGCCGCATAGCCATAGAGTTCGCTCCGCCAACGGACTTCGGGCTGCTGGAGCAGCTGCGGGACGCGGGCTGCAACGCGGTGATAATGAACCTCGAGGTGGCCGATCCGGAGCTGCGAAAGGAGATATGCCCGGGCAAATCGAGCATACCCTACGAGCGGTATCACGCGGCCTTCCGCAGGGCTGTGGAGCTGTTCGGCTGGGGCATGGTATCAAGCGTGCTGATAGGCGGGATACAGCCGAAGGAGGACATCCTGCGCGAGTGCGCGGTGATGGCCGCCGAGGGCGTGTTCCCCACGATAATGCCCTTCAGACCGATGGACGACTGCGAGCTGAACGGCTTCAGCCGCTGCGATCCCGCGGAGCTGGAGGAAATGTCAATCGTTCTGGGCGGGCTGCTCATAAAGCACGACCTGCAGTACTCAAAGCAGGAGGGCTGCACCAAATGCGGCGGCTGCTCGCTGGAAAACGACTGCTACGACAGCCTTTTGAAAAATGCCTGAGGCTATAGGCGAAGGGAGTTGAACACCTACCGGTTTTCACGGGCTGATTTGCGCCGATACTTCGTTGCAGCCCTTGAAAATACGGAAGTATTCCCTGCGGG
>JAEEGH010007474.1_pt1 | contig 26247 bp, 17 predicted proteins | sample 9134181 | NCBI WGS metagenome assembly JAEEGH01 (sample SAMN16246544, study PRJNA631951) | gut metagenome | biome: gut microbiome; feature: rumen; material: DP-attached | host: Bos | place: Iran: Karaj | collected 2018-10 | reverse complement strand
CGAGTTTGCAAACAGAAAAGAGCTTGCCGAACTGATGGACAAGAGAGAGAAACACATCAAAGACCTTGCAGACTCTTTCCAGATGGGAAATGCCATCAAGAATGGCATTCCTGTTGCCATCATAGGCGCTCCCAACGTCGGCAAATCCACCCTGCTAAACGCCCTTGTAGGCGAAGAAAGAGCCATCGTCTCGAACATTCAAGGCACTACACGGGACCTCATAGAGGACACGACACAAATCGGTGGCATCACATTCCGTTTTATCGACACAGCAGGCATCCGCAGCACACAAAGCAAGTTGGAACGGATGGGCATAGAACGCTCCATTCAGGCAGCCGAAAAGGCAAAAATCATCCTTCTCATGACCGAAAGCAACCAGCCATTCCCAGATATTGATTTCAGGGACGACCAGATTGTCATTCAAGTCATCAACAAGTGCGACATGATGCTACCTGGCAGTTCCTACCTCTATCATCGTCAGCCAGACAGCCGTTTGTTCCACATTTCTGCGGCCAATGGAGACGGCCTGGACCTTCTTCGGAATGCTTTAATAAAGGAAGTTTCCTTGCCCACCAACCTCGACGACACACATGCCATCGTGACAAATGTCCGCCACTACAACACCCTCAATCAAGCCCTCAAAGCCCTCCGCCGTGCCAAGAAAGCCTTTACCAACCAAATCCCGACAGACCTGGTTGCAGAAGACCTTCGCCAGTGTCTCCATCACCTCGGCGAAATCACTGGCAGCGAAGTCGCCTCCGAAGACGTCCTCCACAACATCTTTGCCCACTTCTGCGTGGGCAAATGAACGGCCGTAACTCGCTGACATGCAAGATGTTACATCTCTCTTTAAAAAGAAAGTAGGAGCAATTTATCATCTTTCACATTACTGAATTTCAACACTTTACGTTTTTTATTTCAAGTTATTCGAGTCTATTTATTTTCTTTTTTCTACCGTATTTCTACCGTAAAAGTACGATTTATGTCTCTGAAGCCCAACAATAGCCGACAAAAGTGCGCAATTATTGTTAATAGATGGTAGATTTCTGTTAACAAACGTATAATATTCCAGTTTGCTTAAAACTTTATTGACCCAGTTCATACTCATTCTGCCACTTGTAGACCATATTTATTTACTGTCACACAAAAGTGACATCAATAATTATGAGTAATTACAAGCATTTCAAACATTACTACAATCCATACGATAGTTTGGATGTAGAGTGGCAGCATGTTGTATCCAAGGGCTATCTCACAATTGGTGAGATTGTTTGTCTTTCCGGGTACACTAAAAGCTACATTTACCGTTTAGTTAAAAACGGCGTGATTCCATCATTAATTGAAAACGATGGTAGAAAGGTCAAATGGACAGACTTTGTCCACTGGTATTCACATCTACTAGAAACTCCCTCATCACCTATCGGAGAGTCTTCTTTTTCCATCTATGGCTTAATGAATTACACAGGCATGGGAAGGAGCTGGTTATTAAGTTTCGTGGAGAGATATAATATCAAGTCATACCATGTTGGCTGGCTCAAACGCTATTCAAAAGATGACGTTTTGAAAGCCTGGACAGAAGAATTATGTTTTATCAAACTATGGCTTAACATCAATGAGGTAGAAATGGGCTACAAAATGAAAAAGAAGGATCTGTTTAATGCTGTTGCGCAGAACATTGTACACATAAAGCATGCCAACGGAGTTATATTATTCAGCAGACAAGGCATAATCAGATGGAAGGAGGGACATTATGAATAGGGTAACAATTCGAACCAAGAAAAAATGCAAAGGAACTATGTTATCTGTGTTTTTGGAATACAATCCTGTTTTCATCAATCCAAAGGGAGAAGAAGTCAGGTATGAGTTCTTGAATCTGGAAAAATATGTAAATCCTGCTAACGAAATCCAAAGAGAGCATAATGCCATGATTGATGAAATAGCGGAGGCTATTAGATGCGACAGGTATATGCGGATGGTTAAAAAGGATTATTCCTTTATATTGAAAGGACAACTAAACGGAAGTTTTCTTGATTATTTCCGAAATTGCTGCGAATACTATGGCATCAAGTACATCTGCAGTTATAAACACTTCAAAAGATTTTGCAACAAAAAATGCAGTTTCAAAGATTTATCCGTAAGTTTCTGCGAAAAATACTCAAAATTCCTGATTAAAGAGACTGGCTGTAAAAGGAATAGCAAACTTAAACACAATACTGCAGCTGCATATTTCAACGCATTCCTTTCAGTTGTCGGACTTGCCTACAAGGACGGAATTTTACAAAACAACATAGCAGCTGATGTTAAGAGAATACATTGGAATCATGACAACAAGAAAGAATATCTTGAAGAAAACGAAATACAACAATTGGAGAATCTTGATTATTCGGAAAATATAATGATTAAGCAAGCTGCACTCTTGTCTATTTATACAGGACTAAGAAGAGCCGATATAATCTATCTTGAATGGAAAGACATCAATTTACGGTACAAGAACAAATCAAGCATTAGTCTTACTATACACAAGACGAAAAAAGCAATCAGCCTACCGTTGTCTACGTCTGCAACAAAACTATTGCGTTCAATCAGGAAAGAAGGTCCCCGTGTTTTTCCTGGTCTTACAGAATATATGTTGAACAAAGAGATTCCTTTGATGATAGATAAGGCAAATATCAAAAAGCACATTACTTTTCACTGTTTTAGACATTCCTTTGCTATGTTGTTATTGAATAAAGGTACTGACATTTATACGATTGCCAAACTGATGGGACATAAATCAGTTTCGAGCACACAGGTTTATGCCCAGCTATCTGATGAACAGTTGCGTAAAACTGTTCTGAAATTGTAGAACGTAATAGAAAAGCATTAGTATACTTGAGTATATTATGGATAAGATTGGGGAACAAAATTCCCAATCTTATCTCATATTTTTATGACATATAAAACAATTATTGTATGATAGAATCACTTAAGAAAAGAATGCTTGTCCCAAACAATATGATATGATAGTGATTCTCAATAACATTCTATGGTAACCATATATCCTTCTCGCCTTACTAAATTGAACGGTTCTACAACGATTAAGAATAATTTCCATAATCAAAAACCAACATAGGATTTTCTATCACATCTCGTATCCACACTATAGGCAGTGGTGTTTCATAATTATCACAGAAGATTTTTGCAGGGCACAGATTAAAAGTCAACATGATAGAGGCAACTTGATAATCCGTCGTCTTTGTTCTTGCATAACTCTCAAACAAATCTTTATGGTCTCTTGCCCATTTATCGCGCTTAACAACTGTAAACAATAGTGTAAAAGTATACCAAATAAGAATCCCAAATGTAACAGTTTTATTACTATCATCAATGAAGGATTGTCTTGCATATATTACTGATTCCAAGTTATATAATTTGGTTTGATGTGCAAAGAATATCTTTCTAATGGTATACTTTTGGATTATTATGGTGGTATACTTTTCAATTATTATCTACACTATAGAATTGAAACATTTCGGTATTTTCGGAGGTTTACTTCAAGCCATTATACATTATATTGACAAAGAAAGACCTTCTTGTATTTTGAATTATGTTAAAAATAGTCTATTTTCAGCGGAAACACAAAGAAAAATACATATTTCCGCTGGCTATAGAAACTTTTTTGCTATATTTGCAGCGGATTTAATAAAATGTAGCCATTATGATAATCGGACGTGAAAAGGAACAACGTGAATTGCTGGGGCTTCTTGACAAAGAGGAGTCGCAGTTCTGTGCCGTCTATGGCAGACGACGTGTAGGCAAGACGTATCTCATCAGGGAAACCTTCAACTACCAGTTCTGCTTTCAACACACAGGAGTAGCCAAGGGAACGCTTCGCCAGCAACTGACGGCCTTCCGCAACTCCTTAGTGGCAGCAGGCATGACGAAGTGCGCCATACCCAAGACGTGGATTGATGCCTTCGAGCTGCTGAAACAACTCATCAACGAGGCCCCTGCTGGCAAGAAGGTTCTTTTCATCGACGAACTTCCGTGGATGGACACGCCGAAGGGCAATCTTATCGGTGCCCTGGAAAACTTCTGGAACGGATGGGCCACGGCACGACGGGAAAAGGACATCGTACTCATTGTATGCGGCAGCGCCACCTCATGGATCAGCAAGAAACTCCTGAAGGACAAGGGTGGTCTTCGTGGACGGCTGACCAACCGCATCAAACTCGTTCCCTTCACGCTTCGCGAGTGCGAACTCTTTGCCAAGAGTGCCAATCTCGCCCTGGGCAGAAAGGACGTTCTGGAACTCTACATGATTCTTGGTGGCATACCCTACTACTGGAGTTTCCTGAAGAAGGGTCTTAGCGTTGCCCAGAATGTTGACCAGCTGTTCTTCACGGAAACTGCCCAGCTGCGCGACGAATTCGATGCACTATATGCAATCCTTTTCAAACGACCGGAGAATTACCTCAAAGTTATCGAGTGCCTGAGCGATGGCCGGAAGACAGGAATGACCAGGGAGGACATACTACGTGAAAGCAAGCTCTCCGACGGTGGCACTTTCTCCACCATTTTGGAAGAGTTGGAAGAGAGTGGCTTCATACGCCGCTTTGCTTCTGCCGACACAGCTGAGACAAACGCCCTTTATCAGCTGATAGACAACTATACCCTCTTCTACTATCTCTGCATCAAGAAGAATGCCTTCAGCGATGAACATTTTTGGGCCAACACCTTCACGTCCGCATCCCATAATTCTTGGAAGGGACATGCCTTTGAACGGGTATGCCTTCAGCATATTCCGCAAATAAAGACGGCACTTGGCATTGCCGGTGTACAGACTAACGTGTGCTCCTGGTTCTCACGTGGTACTGAAGAAAGACGCGGAGCACAGATTGACCTTGTGATGCAACGTGCAGATGGATTTACAGACCTATGTGAGATGAAGCACTCTACTAATGTCTTCACCATTGACAGGGATTATGCAACGAACCTTCAAAACAAGCTTGAAGCATACCAGGAACTATCAAAAGACAAACGCACGTTACACCTCGTCATGGTTACAACGAATGGTGTTGCCCACAACAACAACTATAACATGATACAGAACGAAGTGACCATGGATGACTTGTTTACCAGATGAATCAAATATAAGAATCCCATACAAAATGACAACCAATGAGATTCTCCAAGATATGTTCACTCAGTTCTCAGAAATATCTTCTCGATTCAATCATGCGGATAGGGCTAAGTGTGTAAAATGCTTACTTTTTACGCCACAATATATTGAGCATAAAATATCAATATTTAACGAAACAACCAACCAAATGAAAGAACGAAAGACCATTATATATAATTTAAGGGAGGTGGCATACTCCTTCAAGAATGGCTTAAACACTACGTTTTTACCTATTTTTTGCCTACTTGGAGTACATTCGATTCCAAGTTCAAGATAGAAGTGCAATTTTCAGGTAGAGGCTAAGCCAAGACCAATACCTGAAAAACACCGAGGGGTTTGGGGGCGAGGAGCCCCCAAGAGAGGACAAGGAGAAGAAATTCAACCAGGCAATGCAAATAATCAATAAAGGGAGACCGAAATCTCCCTGGGATTAATTAACTTTGCATTGCATATGTAAAAACAACTAACCCCGGAGCAAAGGTACACAATTTCTGTGTTGCTACAAAAGAAATGCTCTAAAAAGTCAATCGCAGAGGCGATAGGAGTGCACCCCTCTACCATCACGCGTGAGCTGAGGCGCAACTCAAGCCAGCGTGGAGTCTACAAGTGGGACTGGGCTCAAAAGCATGCGGACAAGCGCAGCAGGCGCCAACCAGGGAACCGTGCCATCAGCAAGGCTGTGTGGGGAGAGGTCAGGCGTCACCTGGTAAATGACCAGTGGTCGCCGGAGCAGATTTCAGGCTATTTGGCAAGGGACGGTATAAGAATCTCCCATGACGTTCAGCCCCGCACCGGCCTATTTTGCCTCCGACTTCTGCGAAGGCAACAGCTGGCAGTACTCATTCTTCGTGCCGCAGGATCCCGAGGGCCTCATCCGCCAGATGGGCGGGCGACGAGCATTCGTGGAGCGACTGGACATCCTGTTCACCGCCACCGCACCGGGTGCCCAGCAGCGCAGCTTCGGACACATCGGGCAGTATGCCCACGAGAACGAGCCCGTCCACCACATCCTCTACCTATATAATTACGCGGGCGCGCCAGCGAAGACCCAGCAACGCGTGAGCCAGGTGCTCCACGAGGACTATCGCCCCACACCCGACGGTCTCTGCGGCAACGACGACACGGGGCAGATGTCTGCCTGGTTCATCCAGAGCGCCATGGGCTTCTTCACCATGCAGCATGGCGAGGACCAGTATGCCATCGGCACTCCCCTCTTCCGCCACATGGAACTGCGCCACGCCCACGGCACGCTGTGCATCCTGGCGCCCGCCGTCAGCCGCGAGAACTGCTACGTGAAGAGCCTCCGCGTGAACGGCCGCAAGTGGAAGGGCTGGACGATAAGCGGCAAGGACCTCTTCGACGGCGATGTCACCGTGGAGTTCGAGATGAGCAAGTAGCACCGCACGACATACGAAAAAGAGAGCCCCCCGCGACGGTCAGAGCAGCGAGCCGTCCTTCTCGAAGCGGTGTGTCGCAGCCTGCAGTGAGGCTTTCCGATAGCCCCGCTGCATCTCGCTCAGGTCGGTGGGATAGGTGCATTCGAGCACCATCCGCTCGAAGGGGCGGCGTTCCTGCCTGCGTCCGCAGTCGATACACTCCGTCACGATGCGCACGGCATTCGCACCAATCTCCTCGACCGGCATGCGGGCCACCCTCATGCCGGGTGCCAAGGCCTTGAAGGCCGAGATGCCGTGGATGCAGCCCAACTGGTAGCCCACGTTCACGTTGATGCCCCGCTCATGGAAATAGCGGAACACCTCAATGGCCAGGATGTGGGTCGTGAAAAAGAAGCCATCGACCCGTGGGTTCTGATGGTAGATACGGTCCATGACGTCGAAAATCTCCTCTTCGTAGTTGTCAAAGGACACCTCGCCATAGAGCGTTTCCGTCACTTCAAGCCCCCCCTCGCGCAGAGCATCCTCGTAGCCGCGACGTCGCTCGTTCATCGTGAAAAGGTGAGGGTTGGTGGTCAGGATGGCAATGTGGCGTGCGCCGCGCTTTATCATTCCGCGCACGACGTTGCGACTGGCGTCATGGTTGTTCACGGTGATGGAGTTCATCGTCAGGTCGGTGAAGAATCGGTCGATGGCCACCAGCGGGAAATGTCTCTTGACAAGATTGCTCAACATCACCTTCGAGCGGCGAGTGGGAGCAATGATGATGCCATCCACCTGCTTGGCACAAAAGAGCGACAGGATGCGGTCCTCGCGTTCCTGGTCCGACTCGGAAGAAGCTATCATCAGCGAGTAACCCCGTTTTTCAGCCTCCATCTCCACCTGACGGGCGATGGTCGAGTAGAACGAGTCGGTAATATCAGGGATGATAAGCCCGAGCGTATTCGTCTGGCCCGAGTTGAGGCTACGCGCAAGGAGGTTCGGTTGATAGTTCATTTCCCGAGCACACTGCAGCACCCGTTCCTGCGTCTCGCGCCCGATATGTTTTTTGTCGCCCTGCCCCGAGAGGACCCACGAGACAGTAGTCTTCGATACGTTCAGTCTCTCTGCGATGTCCTTAAGCGAAGTACCCATGCTGTTTTCCGTAATTCCAAACGCAAAGGTACGAAAAAGCGAGAGAAGAGCAAAAAGAAAGACGAAGTTTTTTAATTTTGCACATCCGAGCGTAAGTACTTTCTTCGCACTAAAGGCGAAGAATGAGCGAGAGAAGAGCCAAATGTAAGATGTATTTTTAGCGGGAGGAGGATGAAGTCAGTCAAACGTCAAGCCTTCTCTCAATACACTCGATGAGGATATGTATGACCTTGATGTGAATCTCCTGCACACGGTCGGAGTGGGGGCAGCGAGGGGCACAGACGGCGATGTCGGCGCGCTCGGAAAGCGGGACTCCGCCCTGCGATGTCAGAGCCACCACCTTTATCCCCTTCTCGCGAGCCGCATCGACGGCTTTGAGAACGTTGGGTGAAGTGCCACTCGTACTGATGGCCAGCAGGACGTCTCCCTCTTGACCCACGCCAGAGACGTAACGGCTGAAGACTTCGTCGAAGGAGAAGTCATTGGACGTGCAGGTCATGTAGGCAGGGTCGTTGATGCAGATGGCGGGCAGCGAGGAGCGCGAGTCGCGATAGCGCCCGGTAAGCTCTTCGGCAAAATGCATGGCATCGCACAATGACCCGCCGTTGCCACAACTGAGTATCTTGCCACCCCGAGCCAGACAATCCGCACAGACGGTGGCTGCCGCGGCAATGTTCGCCACCGTCTCGTCGGCCGCCACAAATCGATGCAGTGCCTCAACCGCCTCGGTGAGCGAGGACTTGATTAGTTGTTCCATAGTCAATGCAGTATTAGGCTGTTCGACGCCACCGAGAGGGCAGCATAGTCACCCACCTGTTCTCCTAAGGCGGCGGGAACGACACAGCAGACACGATTAGCCTCGGAGAGTGCCTCACGCTGCATCACCGCCTCCATGACGGGGCGCATCATGTCCTCATTGCGGGCATAGATGCTTCCGATGACAATGCGCTCAGGGTTCAGTATGTCCACCACGATGCTCAGCCCCATGCCCAGATACTCGGCCGAACGTTCGTAGATGCTGCGTGCTAGCGTATTGCCCTCATTCGCAGCTTCGGCCACGATGCGGGCATTGAGGAGCGGAATGTCTTCACGACGACACCATGGGACGGTCTCGCCACGATCGTAGGCCTCAGCAACAGCCTGCCGGGCCAACTGCCGGATACCGCCGCCGCTGCAGAAACCTTCAAACGAACCACGCTTGCCATAGCCTATCGGACCATCGGGAGCCAGACGGATGTGGCCCAGCTCGCCCGCATTGTCGTTCGCGCCTGTATAAAGCCGTCCATCAATGATAATCCCAGCGCCAAGTCCGGTACCGAAGGTCATGAACACCATGTTACGGCTGCCACGGCCCGCACCGTACTTGTACTCGGCCAAGGCACAGGCGTTTGCATCGTTCTGCAAGGCCGCCGGCACTCCCACACACTCCTCCACCAATCTTACGATGGGGATGTCGTCCCACCCTGGCAGATTGGGGGGTGACATGATGACGCCTGCCCGGCTGTCGAGCGGACCACCGCAGATAATGCCCACAGCACCGACGTTCTCCCGGTTCAGTCCATGCTTCGACATCATGGCGCGCAGCGTAGCGAGAATCTGGCTGATTGTCTCCTCGACCCGAATTGTGTCGAACCTCATTTTATCGATGATTTCCAGTTCTCCCTCACACTCGACGCCATACAGTACGGCGCACTTCGTGCCACCGATATCCACTCCCAAAAGTCTTACTATATCCATTTCTATCTATTATTCGTTTCTCTCTCAAATACCAATCTTTTTTTCATCTGGAGAGGACGCAAGTGTCTGCCTGTACGACTGGGATTCAGACTGGGGCGATACCTTCCATCCACCCCTTATAATCCTCGAGACGATATGGAGGCTTACCATAGAGGTAATGATTGAGGAACATCGTACCCCCTACACTGTATTCAATCAGATAGACCCCCTGCCCCTCGACGGGTGGCAGGATGGCAATCATCTCGGCCGCGTTGGCCTTCACATTGAACGCCCCCTCATAGACAAGGCCCCCCGTAGCCCGGTCGGTGAGTCTCACCGTGCCCGACTGATCGTTAGGCGTATCGTTCACCACCATCAGCCGCCGCTCGTCGCCCGTCTCGCACACCATGCAGCAGACATCGCGCTGTGCGTTGCGGATGTAGTAGTATGCCATCTTCTTCGAGTTGTAGTAATCGGTCACCGCATCCGAGATGATGGGCCATCCGTCGCGCAGATTCCACCAGATGATGCCGTCGCTCCCAGCAAACTTGCGGCCGCGCCAACGCTCCACGAAGAACTTCATGGCCTCGGCCTGCACGCTCTGCGAGGCAAAGATGAAATCCTCGAGTTGTGTCGGGACGCTGCCGAACACGATTCTGACCTGATTCAGCATCAAGTCGTTGCGTTCGTGGGTATTCCCCAGCCCAGGGAATCGGCGCACGGACTTCGTGAGCCACTCGTCGTTCCACTGAAAGTCACCCGTCCAAGGATATACGGCATCAGGCGTCATCATTCGCCTCAGGCTCTCCAGATTGGGACAACCATGATAGCCTATCTCGCTGACGAAGCAGTTCGTGGCCTTGGCATAATAGGCATCCTTGTAGTAGCCGCGCGGTCCCCAGAGATGGGCTTCGGTCATGAGCCGCTCGTCGCAGCCGTGACGGTAGGCCTCCTCGGAATAATAGGGAGAGCTAGGCAAATAGGGTCGCGTAGGGTCGAATTCATAGACGACTCGTGGCAGCACCTCACGGCTCACTCGGTCATGATTGGGGTTGATATTGAAGTGAGCCATGCCCCAATGGCTGGCACTGTCGTCCTCGTTGTTCCCCGCCCAGACGACCAGGCACGGATGGTTGCGCAGCGCCATGACCACCTGGACCGCCTCACGCTCGATGGCCTCGGCAAAGTCATTGCGCTGGGGATACATCGTACAGCCCATCGAGAAGTCCTGCCACACCATCAGCCCCTGTTCGTCACACAGGTCGTAGAAACGCTGGCTCTCATAGACATTGCCGCCCCAGCAGCGCAGCATGTTGCAGTTCAGATCGACGGCCATCGCGATAGCATCGTCCACCAGCCGTTCGTCGCGGCTGTGCAGCGCGTCGAGCGGCACCCAGTTGGTGCCCCGCACGAAGATGGGCTCGCCGTTCACGTAGAATCGGAAGATGCCAGGACGCTCGGGCAGGTTCAGGTCAGTACGCTCCAGACGCACCGTGCGGATGCCCATCCGACGCTCGTCGCGGTCGAGCACCTCGCCCGTTGCCTCATCGACCAGTTCGAGCGTGGCGTCATACAACGCGGCATCGCCGAATCCGCGCGGCCACCAAAGGTCGGCGTCCTGCATGTTGACGAAGAAGCGGAAGGCTGGCGTGTAGATACGCTGACTGGCCTCGAAGGCTACCCGCCCATTACGCTCGAGACGCAGCCGAGCCATCGTGCGGTCGAAGCGCGCCATGGGCATGTCAGCCTGGACATCGACATAAATGAGTGCCTGATGGCCGTCGATGCGGGCCGTGAAGTAGTTCACGTCGCGGATGTTCGTAGGATTCGTGATGCGCAGCGACACGTCGCGCCACAGCCCGGCACTCACCAATCGCGGCATGATGTCCCAGCCGAACATGTGGGGTGCCTTGCGCAGGTAGACCGACTCCTCAGCTGGGAAATTACCAATGCTGATGCTGCCCAGCAGATGCTTTCGGGCTTCCAACACAGACGAGCGCAGGATGACCTGCAGCATCTGTCGCCCTCCACGCTTCAGCAGAGGAGTCACGTCGAACGTCTGCTCCACCAGCATGTTGTCCGTGCTGCCCACGTGCTGCCCGTTCAGCCACACCTCGGCCAGACAGTCGATACCTCCGAAGCAGAGCCAGGCGCGCTGTCCCTCGTCGAGCCTCGGAGCGGCAAACGTCTTCGTGTAGCACCACTGATGGCCCTCCCAGACGCGCAGCTTGTTCACGTTGCTGCCCGTCATGGGATCCTCAATGAGTCCCGCCGCGAACAGGTCCAACTCGACATTGCCCGGAACCGTGGCCGGAATCGTCTGCCGCTCGACACGCTTCATCTCGAGGGGCGACATCACTGCCTCACCAGGTTGCGGCCAGAAGGAGAGCGTCCAGTCACTCCCGTCCAGGCTTACCACCTTAGCAGGATTGGCACCCGCCCAGATTATAGGGTAGAGCGCCAAAAGGAAAATCAATTTGCGTTTCATGTTTCATCACCAAATATCCTCGGAGGTCTCAGGGTTGTCATAGACCTCCTTGGCACAGTATTCCAAATAATCCAGATAGAACTCCTTGCGGTCTGAGTCGAGCACCGACTTGACACGCAGATAGTAGGTCTCCGCCGCCGACATGAACTGGCGCACGATGATCCTTCGGCTCTGCCGCGTGTCGTCACGTGCCGTCTGGTTGGCATTGCCCAGCAAGCACACGCTCTTGGCACCCTTCATGAATCCGTTGTTCCGCATGCGCTTGTCCACCTCGGCGTTGTAATCGTCGTCGTCCGAATCGGCCTCCCATCCCGTACGGGAATCCGTGACCTCCATCATGAGATCAATGGGAATGCCAGCCACAGCGAGCTTGTCAGGGTCGGTGCCGAAATATATCTGTGCGATGCCGCGCGAAGGCTGGGCCAACACGCTGTAGCGCAACTCATAGACACCATTGCGCGGGACGGGAGGCAGCTTGATGGTTATCTCGTAGCGCCCGACACACTTTATCTCGTCAGCATTCAGGTTGAACCAGTCGTAACCATAGGCATTGAAATATACCATGTTACTCTGGTCGTTAATCTCGAGGTTGTCGAAATACCTATATACATTCGACTTCGGGATATAGACGAACTGGAAGCGCTCGTCGTAGGCCGCCTTCTTCCGGATGTCGTTGTTCATCGCCTCCGGGAAGAGCGTAATGCCGTCATATCGGATGCGGCTGCGCTGCATGCTGGTCCTCACCCGATCGGTGTAGCCCAGCGGGGCGTCAATCGGGTAGATGCAGGCGTTCACCACGTCGGTCACGACAGCCATACTATCCTCACGCATGATTCGGCATCCTGCATCGGCTTTGTCGCACGACAATTCGTGGTACGTCCCCCGCCGCCCGTTGTCCAAGAGCGGGAAACGGTTTGCATAGACACCGTTCGCCTCATGGCTCTCGTAGATCTTTAAGAGCCGGCGGCGACCCAGTGTCGTATAGAAGTCCCAGACGGGGATGCCCAGCGTCATGGGCTGGTGGATGCTGTACCCCATCTCATTGTGATGGACCACGAGTCGGTCCGTCGATAGCCTCTCAGGCAGGATGTGATAGGTGGTCCAGAGGTTGAGCAGATTGTCGGGGTCGGTATAGTCAGCATCGGCCCGATACGGCTCCTCCTCAGAACACTGATGGTGGTCGGCAATCCACTGTTGCAGCTTCGCCAGCAGGTCGGGGTCGGTGGGACTGAGTCCCTGCGCTCTCCAGAATTTGTCGGTCTCGGCGAGGATGGTGAAGCCATACTTCCTGTGCTCCGGAGCATAGGCGTTGCCGCTCTGTGTGAAGCCCCTGTTAAGCATGTTCTTCAGATCCTCGACCTCGCCATTCTGATATTTCTGCTCGTAGGCTTCGTCCTTGACAAGGCGCAGAGTATCGAGCAGTCCGCATGCCCGGATAGCCCGAGCCATGACGAGATAGCCCTCTTTCTCGCAATCCAGTATCTCGCGGAAGAAGTCGCTGGCTGTAATGTCCTGCGGAGCGATGACAGCCTCCATCTGGTGGACCACGCCGTTCAGCACCAGTATATCCCGATTTCGCGCGTTTATGGGGCATACGCGGTTCACATAGAGACTGTCAGGGTAGCCCACACGATAGTGGACTGTCAGTTTACGATCGTTCATATTCGCGATGGGTAGCTCGGCTCCCTCCGTAGTCGGGAAGCGGCTCGTCTCATAGCACTGGTCCTGATCTCCGCTGTCAATAATGCTGTTTAATACCACCACCCGACAGATGGAGTCGCGCCTGGCGCTGTCCGTGAAGGCGTCCCACGACGGTTCGGACAGGATGCCCTCGTCCACCAGCGTCTCCAGATAGCGCCGGACAGCATCGTTCGTTGGGGCGAACACCGTATAATGTCCGCGAGCCGAGAGCAACTGAGCCATTGTTGTTTCGGAACGGGAACTGACGTGCACCGAGTGCAACAGGCTCAGATAGGAACTATAGACATCGGCATACTTCTCGAGGTAGCCCATCGCCGTCAGCTCCTCGAAGACATATCGTGCCGAAGAGTCCACATCCTCGCTGCACCCGGCAAGAAGGCCGAGTGCAGCAAGGAAGTACAGGAGCAGAGAGGCGCAACGTTTCATCTCACCACGGTCTTCTTTCCGTTCATGATGTAGATGCCCTTCTGCGGCACGGTCTGGAGCTTGCGGCCCGAGAGGTCATAGATGTCACCGCTGAGTGCGGGAGCGGAGATGCTGCCCACGCCGGTGGTGAAGGCCTTCAGCACAGGATAGCTGCCCTCGGCCATGTCACAGTACCATACGACGGGATCCCATGCCACCACTGCGCCCTGCAGGGCAGCGAAGTTCGAACCGCTGTAGTACATGATTCCGCTGAGGACGTCGCTCTCGCGGGCAGGACCGAAGTTCTTCTCGGTGTTGTTCCATACGACCACGTTCGTGTACATACCAGCCGGGGTTGCATCCTGGAAGCCGCCGCCGATGATGCCACCGCCACGATTCACGGAGCCAGCGGCATACACATTTGTCATCACCACCTGTCCGCGTACACGGCCGATGATGCCGCCCGTGAGGTCGCTTTCGCCAGTCACCTCCACGTTGGCGTAGCAGTTGGTCAAATGGCTCTCGTCGGCCACATTTCCGAACATTCCACCGCAGTATCCGCTTGCAGAGAGCTTGCCGGTCACCCAGACATTCTCCACATAGCAGGGCTTGCCATACTTGGAGTGACCCAGATAGCCGCCCAGGATGCCTGTGCCGCCTGTGCTGGCGATGTCGGCATTCTCGATGCCGAGGTTGCGCACATTACCGCAGAGCACACCGAAGAGTCCGGGATAGTCGTATGAACCCTCGGTCTTGCAGGTCAGGTTGCGGATGACATGATTCTTTCCGTCGAAGTCGATGAAGGGATAGGGATGCTCGTCGGTAGCAGCCGGATAGTTGAAGAGAGGCTTCCAGTCCGTTACGTCGGCCATATCGATATCGGCATCCATCACCACATAGACCATCTGTCCGGCCACGAACTTGCTGGACAGACTGGCCAGGTCGGCAGCTGTCTTCACCACGTAGGGATTCTCCTTCGAGCCGTCGGGGGTGTCGGTCTTCTCGTTGGTGTAGGTGCCCTCCTCGGTCATGTACACTCGCTTGTGGGTGTCGTCCAGGACAGGAAGCGCGTCTTCGCCGAGTGTCTGGTACCAGTGTATGTCTGCCTGGCTGCCGTTGAGCTTGTAGCACACCTCGCCGCTGGACAATTGCCCGGCCGTCACGGGCGAAGCTCCGCTGTTGTCACCCATTGGCGTCATATAATAGTTGTTCTGCCCCGTATAGCCGCCACGTACAAACGCATTACACCCTTCCAAATCGGGCAGAGCAATGTCCATCACCTCGAGACTACTGTTTACGACCGTCGAGCCCCAGGCTTTCCATCCGACGAAGCCACCCCAGTGGGTCGTAACTTCGCTCTCTATCTTGCCTGCAGAGAGGCAATACTCGATGCGAGCGTTATCATACGTCATACCCACCAGACCGCCATGGCCCGAGTCGCCGGCACGATCGGCCATTATCGTCGCATAGCTGGCGCAATGGCTGATCAGACCGCTACTCAGACCGCAGAATGCACCGGCGTTCTTGCCACTTGTCTTCAGTGTACCGTCGATAATCAGGTTCTTGATGACACCCGAGCCGCCCAGGTTGCTGAACAGGCCCAGTTCGTCGTAGTTGCCTTCTATGTCGAGCGTTATCCTATGTCCTTGACCGTCAAACGTGCCCTCATATACTGCGGTGATTGCAGCTTCCGGGCCGTCGTATGTGATATCGGCGGTCAGCTTGCCGCTCAGGTTGGCCTTAGACGTATTGACTTTCATCGCAAAATACATGAACTGGGCATAATTGCCGATGACGTAGACCCCGTCCTCGTCCGTCTCGGGATACATGGACAGGCCCTTCAACTTTTCGAGTCCAAGTGCCTCATCAGTGGAGATGGAACCCGAGACATAGCCTCCCCAAGCCCAGTCGTCGGCTTCTTCGACGGCTTTATACTCTTCCTCGGAGATGCGATCAAGCAGAGAGAGATCGAAAGCCAGATCGTACATGGCGTCGGCCGTCTGGAGCATTGAGATATATGCCATCTTGCATACATAGACTTCCTCAAACGCAGCCGAGAAACGCTGAATCAGTGCATACTTCTCGCTTGCGCTCCCGGCCTTCTGTGCCTCATCGATACATTCGCCCAGTTCATCTTTCAGTGCTTGGCTGAAGTTGGGGTACTCGGAATAGTACTCGTCTTCCCTGAATTCGTAGTCAATCAACGTATTGGCACGCGCAATCTGTCCTTCCAATACAGCATCCAGCTGCGATCCGGCTTCCTCCAAGGTACCGAGATAGACAAGGTGAATACCGGCAAATCCGGTCCAGTCCTGGCCACAGCCCGTACCAGGGGATTTCATTCCGACGGTCAGTGTACCATCGGTGACATCGGTAATAATCGCACACTGAGAGCGTCCAGCGTTCGCAGCGTTTGCCACACTGATGCATCCGTGCATTGCATATCCGACGACATTGTCCTCGTCGTCCAGCACTTCGTAATCGGGAATGTCGCCCGTCAGATTGCAGTTGATTCCATCCGAGGCCTCGCCAACGGGGATGTACGACTCAAGCACCGAGGGCATATAGACCATATTCTCGCCGGCATAGATACTGGCCACGAGGTTGTTGTTCGTCATCGTGTCGTGAGGCCGGAAGGCACCGGTCATGTAATACATATACAGACCGGGCTTGACGTCGGTGAGCGTCTGGTGCATGTCGAAGGTACTGTCCCAGCATTCTGCACCCACGATTCCGGTAGTTGGCGACGTGGCCATGCCTGTGGCCATCTTACCCTCCCAGCCGTTGAATCCGTCCTTGAAGCTGGCGTTCTTCAGCAGACTGGTCACATCGGTTCCAGCCACGTAGTCCTGCGCCACAGCCTCGTCGAGCATGGCCTGCACTCGCTCTGTTTCAGCCTGAATCTCATCGGTGTTCATCGTGTGCTGGGCGATGATGTAGGGACAACTTCCGAAGGGGTAGTCGTCGCAGGGCTCGATAGTTTCATTCAGATAGGTTTCGAGCAGAACGCGGTAGCGGCCCGTAAATTTTGTATTCTCGGCGAGATAGGCCTTCACCTCGTCAACCTTCTTCTGGTAGTCGGCATAGGCATTAGCGCTGGTCGTGACGGTCTTCTTTTTCTCGAGGGAGCGCTGGTAGGCGGCCATAAAAGCGTCGCGATCGTCAATCTCGCCCATCGACTCGATGGTCTCCACGTAATCGTCGAGCAGCGACGCCGTGGCGAGGAGTCCATCGACGTATTCCAGTTCCACCTCGGCAACGCGCTGCTTGAAGGTATAGAACGAAGCCTCATCGTGCACGTCAATATAGGTATCGAGGCCGAGAAGATAAACCGTTCCATGGGAGGAGAAGGGGATGGGAGTCTCGTCGTCTCCAATGTTCTGATACCACTGAATGACACTCTGGTCGCCGTTCATCACATAGCAGGCTTCACCACTTGCGATCTGTTCCATAGACAGTTGCATGGCACCGCTATTGTCGCCCATCGGGGTGACGTAGTAATTATTGCTCCCAGTATATCCGCCACGCACGAAACTGTGGCTCCCGTCGAGGGTGGGCAACTCGGCCTCCATGATTTCGAGACAACTTTGCACAGTGGTTGTGCCCCATCCATTCCATCCGACGAAGCCACCGCAGTGGGTCGTGTTCTCGCTGACAAACTTGCCTGCCGAAAGGCAATACTCGAAGCGGGCATCGTTGTACGTCAGCCCGACAAAGCCGCCGTGACCCGAGTCGCCCTCGCGCGTACAATTAATAGTAACATAGCTGACGCAGTGGCTTATCAAGCCGCTGCTCTGTCCGCAGAAGCCGCCGGCATTCTTTCCCCCCGTCGTAATGGTACCGTCGATGACGAGGTTCTTGATGACGCCTGAGCCACCCAGATTGCTGAAGAATCCAATGTAGTCCTCCTCGCCATCCAATGCTATCGTAAGCGTATGGCCATTGCCGTCGAACGTGCCCTCATAAACGCCTGTTATCACTGCGTCGTATGAGGTGAAGTCGATGTCGCCGACGAGACGGGCATTGAGATTTGCCTTGCCCGAGGCCACGAGTTGGCAGAACCAGTTCAGCTGACTGGGTTCCCCAATCTGGTAGGCACCATCCTTCAGTTCGCAGTAGTCGGGATTGATGTAATGGCACTCGGTGCAGACGCCATCGACGTAGTTGTGCTCGTCCACGACCGTCTCGCCCTCCTCATTCGAGTAGGTGGCCACGCCGAGTGAGGTGACGCCGTCACACTTGAAGTGGCCCGTCGCATAGACTCGCTCGCTCGTGGCGAAGGGCACGGGCACAGGATCCGCCTCGAGCGTCTGGAACCACTGGATATTGCTCTGGTCGCCATTCAGCATGAAACAGGCCTCGCCGCTGGACAATTGCTCGACCGTCAGGGGCGAAGCTCCGCTGTTGTCGCCCATCGGTGTCAGATAGTAGTTGTTCTGCCCCGAATAGCCGCCACGTACAAACGCATTGCACCCTTCCAAATCGGGCAGGGCAATGTCCATCACCTCGAGACTACTATTCACGACCGTCGAGCCCCAGGCATTCCATCCGACGAAGCCGCCCCAGTGGGTCGTAACTTCACTCTCTATCTTGCCTGCAGAGAGGCAATACTCGAAACGAGCGTTATCATATGTCAGACCCACCAGACCGCCATGGCCCGAGTCGCCGCCACGATCGGCCATTATCGTCACATAGCTGGCGCAATGGCTGATCAGACCGCTACTCTGACCGCAGAATGCACCGGCGTTCTTGCCGCTCGTCTTCAGTGTACCGTCGACGATGAGGTTCTTGATGACACCCGTCCCGCCTAAGTTGTTAAACAGGCCTAAGTAGTCGCGTGAACCGCTCAAGTTGTAGGTAATCTTGTGACCGTGCCCGTCGAACGTTCCGCAGTAGAAGCACGAGGCGCCAATGACCTTGTCGTAGGCCGTGTAGTCGATGTCGGCCAACAGCACGGCATCGACCTCCTGATTGTCGCTGGTTACATACTCGGCAAAAGAAGCGAGTTCCTCTGCCGTACTAATCTCAATCAGCTCATTGGCGGCCCCTGCGGGACATGCTATGAAGCACGCTACAGCCAATGATACAATGGAAAAAAGATTCAGTCTCATTGTAGTTCGTTATTTATTAGTTTACGTACTTAATCGGTTAAATGCACCGCAAAATTAGAAACAATATTGCGTAGAATACAAAAGAGGGACGTTAAGAAACGTTAAATGCGAGTAAAAAGATACGTTATCGCACCATTCGACAAGAAAATGGAGAGGCAGGATGGAGCTTTGGGACGACATTTCGACGGAAAAGATGGACGCACTTCACCGATTCGGGGAAAGTGCGGAAAACTGCCTTGGCAGGGGACGCGCGAACTACCTTACGAACTACTTTACGGTACGTTTCTGGCAGATAACTGGCTCCGACTCTTGGCCGTTCACAAAAAAGTGTGTACTTTTGCAAGCGATTAGGGGAAAAAAAGCCTCACCGCCGGCCCCTCTCCCGGGAGAGGGGGGACCCGATGCGAAGGAAACAGCCAACGGTTCCCCTCTCCTCGGAGCAACGCGAGTAAGTGTTTGAGCGTTGGGGCAAATGCCCGTTAGAAGCGGAGCATTTGGGGAGCGAAGCGACGGAGGGAAAAGCGACGGAGTCCGGGCTAGGGGTGAGGCTCTGAATTATGAATTGTGAATTATGAACTGTGAATTAACCAAAATGAAGAAGATTATCTTTTCGCTTGCCCTCGTGCTGGGGCTTTGCTCTTGCGGCAAGAAGGCAGCACAGACGGAAGTGCCCGTAGAGAACCTGCATGATGTGCTGGTGGCCTACTTCTCGGCCACAGGAACTACAAAGCGCGTGGCGCTGATGACTGCCACAAGCATCATGGCCGACTCGCTGGAGATTGTTCCGGCACAGCCTTACACCGAGGCCGACCTGGACTGGCGTGACAAGCAGTCGCGCTCGACCATCGAGATGCAGGACAGCACCGCACGTCCCGCACTGGGCATGGAGATTCCCGACCTCTCGAGCTACAAGCTTATCTATCTGGGCTACCCCATCTGGTGGGGCGTGGCACCGCGCATCATCAACACCTTCATCGAGCAGGCTCAGTTCGACCGGGACAGCGTTATCATCGTGCCCTTTGCCACCAGTGGCGGCAGCCCCATAGAGCCCAGCGTCGATGCACTGCGTGCCACCTATCCCGACGTGAGGTGGGAGGACGGCATCCTGCTGAACAACATCGACGACAACGGCTACCACGTTTCGGAAGAGGACATGGAGAGTGCAGAGTAAAGGTGCACACACCTAAAACATGCTCCCATGCTCTACCTCAACGCCCACCTGCAGGCCTTCACGGAGACCGATGTGGAATGGCTCCTTGAGCGTCAGCCTGCATGGCGGCGCGAACAGGCATGCCGTTTCCGTCACCTGGAGGGGCGGCGGCAGTCGGCACTGGCCTATGAGGAACTGTGCCGAGGGCTGCGTGAGGAGTATGGCATCGAGGAGGCGCCCGCCTTCGAATACAACGAGCATGGCAAGCCACGCCTGCAGGGACGGCCTGACATCCACTTCAGCCTGAGCCACTGCCGTGCGGCGGTGGGCTGCCTGCTGGCCGACCGCCCCTGCGGACTGGACATCGAGATCATCCGCCCCCTGCGCCCAGCACTGGTGGAGCACACTATGAACGTCATGGAGCAGGCACTCATTCAGCAATCCCCCACCCCCGACATCACCTTCATCCGCCTCTGGACACAGAAGGAGGCCGTGCTGAAGCTGCGAGGCACAGGCATCTCCGAAGGTCTGCGCGACACCCTCTCGCCCGAGAGCCTGCACGGCATCCGCCTCACCACCGAGGAACATCTTTCCGAGGGCTTCATCCTGAGCACGGCAACCGACACATCACACCGTTTCGAGAAGATATGAAAAAGAGAATAATTCTGCTCCTGGGCCTCATCATGATGGCCGCCACGACACATGCCGTGCTGAAGGAGCGCGACCTGGCCCGCACGCTGGGCGTGCTGAAGGCTGAGTTACAGGCCAACTACGAGAAGCAGCAGGCTTTCATGGCCCGCTATGAACAGCAGGGAGCGGCACAGCACCAGCAGCTGGTCAAGTACATGCAGCAATGCGAACAGATAGGGCTGATGCTCTATTCGCAAAGCACCGAGAACACCTTCGACATGGCCTACGCCTGCCAGCAGGCCACCAGCCTCTACCATCAGCTGAACCGGCGCGGCAGCAAGATGCTGCAATACGATCGCATCATCACCCACCTCACACAGGAGATCGAGCGCTACGACGCGCTGATTGCCTCGCTGAAGAGCATCCCGCCCGTGCAGGATGCCGAGGATGTGCTCACGGAGAGCGACACCATCCTGCTGGCAGCCATCGACTCGCTGGCACGGAGGAGGCACATTCCCAACAGCCTCACCCCCGTCCCCTCTCTGGGGAGAGAGGAGGCAGGCACAGAGGCAGACCAGCAAGCACTCTCCTCTCCCGAAGAGGGTGGTGGAGGAAACTCCCCTCTCCTTGAAGATGGGTCGGGGGAGAGGCTACCGGGGGATGGCCGGCCGGAAGATGGTCAGGAGGAGCCCCAGGAGCCGCTCTATCTCAGCTGCAGGACCGCCACGACTGTCTGGAGTATGCCCAGACGCTGCGCGACGGCATGCAGACGTTCTTGGAGACCATGCAGGCCGAGAGCACCTATTACCAGAGCGTGCGCAACAAGGTGGAGAGCCTTGTTTACTGGACTCATTCCATATTCCCCATGATCTTCAAGTCCAAAAAAGGAACCACCGAGAATTATACTGTTTCATATAATGAGGATGAATGACCATTGTCTGCTCATCCCCTTTATATGGGCGGTAAGTCATCTTCAACGGTTGGTGGAAAAGCCGCGCGAGTTTGACCCCCGAGGGCAAAGCGACGATGACCCCTTAGAACTTTTTATTTTTGACCCCTGTAAAGTCCTGACCGACGGGGTCATTTTTATTTTGCCTTGCTACTTCTTTGCATTCATCTTGCGGATGCTCTCACCAGTCAGTTCGATTCTGTGTGATGAGTGTACGATCCTGTCAAGCACTGCATCTGCCACCGTCGGGTCACCGATGGCATCGTACCAGTTGGCTACTGGCAGCTGTGAGGATATGACTATCGCCTTCCTTTCGTGACGGTCTTCGATGATATCCAACAGGATTGGGCGTTCCTTTGCGTCGATGGGCACGAGAAACGCATCATCCAGTATGAGCAGCTGGCAGCGTTCGATTTTCTTCAGTTCCGCCTCTATCGTTCCCTTGGCCTTTGCCACCTTCAGCATGCCCAGCAGCTTCGAGGTGTTGGCATAGAGAGTACGGATTCCGTTCTTACAGGCCTGATAGCCGATGGCGGTTGAGAGGAAGCTCTTGCCAGTTCCGGAAGAGCCTGTGATGAAGAGGTTCTGCCCTTGACGCACGAAGTCAAGCGAGAGGAGCCGCTCCATCTGGTTACGGTTAAGTCCTCTGCTGATGTCATAGTCAATCTCCTCTGGATAGGCCTTGTACCGGAAGGCGGCACCACGGATGAGCCGCTCGATGGCGGCAGCCGAGCGGTAGTCCCATTCACGGGCGAGCAGCCATGACAGGAATCCGTCAGGCGTCATGCTTTCGGCTATTGTTGATGTCATGCTCTCAGTGAAGGCAGCGGCCATTCCATGGAGCTTCATGCGGTGCATCAGGTCTAGCGACACCTGATTGCGGTCTTTCTCCTGTACGATAGGGGCAGTCTTATTGTTTGTTTCCATTGCTGTTGTCCTTTTTGTTGTTGACGGATGTTGAGTAGTACTCCTTCCCGCGTATATTCTTATGGCGTACGGGCTGGGGATTCTGAGAGGTTCCTGCCGGTTCATCATCTGACGGCATAAAGTCCACGTCGTCACCACGCTCCAGTATGCCTTTGACCTCGTTGTAGCTATAGAGCCGTGCCTCTGAAGCACAGGCACACGCTGCTACAAGCCGTGCCAAAGAGTACTTCTTCTCCAGGGACATGATTCCCCTGCATGTACGGAAGGCCTGCGGGAGGTACTTCTTCTGCGCAGCCACATCTTTGAGATAGGCAAGCAGGATGTTGTCTATGGAGCCTGCCCGCTCATAGATTTCCTCAAGGTCTTTCTCGTAGGAGCCATGCCGTCCTGGGAGGTTATGCGACTCCTTCTGGGTGTAGCCGTAGGGAGTATCATCACGGTGATGGACTGTGACCAGTTTCAGACCGTGGAAGATCTCCAGTGTGTCTGCATCATAGATGATGTCCACACGCTTGCCAATGTAATCCGTCGGGACGCTGTAGTGGTGCTTGTTCAGCATCACATAGCTGTTGCCAAGTACCGTAGCCGTCTTCCGGGCCTTCATCTGGTAGCGGACGGCAGGCAGGGGCTGGAGGAAGCCCTTCTCCACCTCGTCAAACAGCTCGCGGCGCGACTGCTTTCTGCCGCTCAGCCTGCGGTCGTTAAATGCTTCCAGTGATTTGCTGATTGCGGCATTCAGGGATGCGAGATCATGGAACACCATTCCCTCAATGTCGACATAGACAGAGCGGTACATCAGCTTCACGGCGTTCTCCACCAAGGCTTTGTCCTTAGGACGGCGCACTCTGGCAGGGAATACGGCCATGTCATAGAATTCGGCAAAGGCGGCAAACTCCTCGTTGATAATCGGTTCGTTACGGTCGCTGCGTGTGACGGCCGACTTCAGATTGTCCGGGACAATGGCCATCGGCACCCCGCCAAAGAAATGGAGGGCATTCTCACAGGCGGCAATCAGGTCCTCCTTCCTCTGTGACCAGACAGCCTCGCAGTAAGTATAATGGCTGCATGGCAGGATGGCCACAAAGACCTCCACACTGCGCACCTCACCTGTCTCTTCGTCCACTATCTCCAGCTTGTCACCTGCATAGTCAACGTACATCTGGTCACCAGCCATATGCTCGACATGGCCTACGGCCCTGGCCTGATACCTGTAGCGTCTGACTGCACGCTTGAAGTTGGAATACAAATAGCCGTCTGGGTGTTCCTTTAGGTACTCGTCATGAAGGGACTTGACGGTCACTCCCTTCTGGCTGAGACGCTTCACGTAGTCTGGAACAAGGGCTTCCAGCTCTTCCATCCGCCGAGTGGGCTTGCGACTGCGGTTACGATTGTCAGAGAATAAGTCCTGAAGCTTGTCCTCGGACATGGCCAGTACCTGATCCAGAGCAAGGCCGCTTTCTTGAAACTTGCGCACATACTTGCGCACCGTGTTACGGGAGATATGAAAAGCACAGGAGATGCTTTTTATTCCCATTCCCATTGCGTAACATCGGAATAAATTCTTTAATTTTGTCATGTGAATTGTAGGTTTTGGGTTAATCCGCCGGTCAGGACGTAACACAAAACTACAAAAAGCCCCTGAAACAGCAATTGTTTTCAGGGGTCATTTTTATTTTGCCGTAAGGGGTCAATGTATTTTTGCTCGCTGGGGTCAGCGTCGCTTGCCCTCGGGGGTCAAACTCGCGCGGCTTTTCCACACGGGACTAGTCCCTGTGAGTCGTTATCGTGACACCACGAACTTCTTTCCTTTATCGATATACAGTCCCAGTGCCAGAGGACGCCTGTCAACTCTTTGTCCGCTGAGGCAATAGACACCCTCTGGATGATTATCCACGATGCTTTCAATCGTTCTGACTGCCGTCTCAGACGGACGGGGATAAATCTCGTTGATGCCTTCCATCGCATGAGTGCCGAAGACCTTCAGGTTCTTGCGGTCGATGATGGTCATACAGCCCTTTTTGCCTTCTTGATTGAGGTAGTTCGTGTCCCACGTCATAGGCACCATACCGCCCATTTCCTTGCACAAGCGGTGCAGTTCGCGATAGTGGGCCTTGATAGAGGCATTGTGCTTTGCCTGACTCTCGCCCTTCACCGAAGATAAGTCGCGCCAGTTGGCTCCGAACTCGCCAATGACCACGGGATAGCCCTTATCCACGAAGTTGGTTTTCATCATCTGTAACTGCTTCTTCATGTCGGCCTCTTCGCCCCAGGTGGCATTGTGCGTAGAGCCGCTCAGGTGGTTACCCTGTCCCCAGTAGTAAAACACCTTGCCCCACGACTCGTCATTCTCCATCCCCCAGAATTGCCAGGGGTTATAGTAGTGAACCTCTACAGCCAGCCGTCCCTCGATGATGTCCGTCGGCATCTTGCCGGCCATGAAGTTGCAGGTGTGTTCGATGTTGGTAGAAGGCCCTTGCACCACCAGCACGCGCTTGGCATTGTTGCCGCCTGTGGCTCGCACGGCATCCACGAAGGTCTGGTTATACTGTATCAGATTGTCCGTTGCCGCCTGATTCTCGGCATTCGGTTCGTTCAGACCCGCAAACAGCAGATGCTCGTCGTAGTCCTTGAAGGCATTGGCAATCTGAGTCCACAGTGCCGTCAGGATCGTCTTGTTCTTCGCGATGGTGGCAGCGTCAGTGTCTTTGATGTGATTCTCCAGCCAGCCGCCGTCCCAATGGTCGTTCAACACCACATACAGTCCGTCGCGGATGCAGTAGTCTACCACCTCTTTGACGCGCGCCATCCACTTGCTGTCTATCTCGTAGGTCGCAGCATTGCTGATGTGTCCGAAGGCCCAGGCACACGGGATACGCACACTCCTGAAACCGAGACTCTTCACGTAGTCGATGATTTCCTGCGTCGTCTTTGTCCCCTGCCAGGCCGTCTCTGCTTGCAGTCCGCCCCCGTTGTTCAGAAAATCCGCCCCTGCCCAGGTGGCGACGCCCTCGAATGTATTGCCGAGATTCCACCCCGGGGCCATATCGTTGATCACTTCCGTTGCCGTACGGTCCTGCGCATCCGCTGCCGTCATCGACAGCAACAAGCCTAATAAGAACAATAATCTTTTACTCATAATTTATCAACTACGTTATTGTCATCAGTTTAGATTGCAAAGGTACGAAATATTTCGGAATTTTTAAAATAATATGCCCATAATTTGGAACTGTAGGTAAAAAAAAACGACTCACGGGGACAGTCCCGTGAGTCGTTCGTTCGGTAAAGCATGAGCGAGCTCAGCTTTATTCTTACTTAATCACGAACTTCTTGCCGTTCATGATCACAACACCCTTATAGTTAGCGTCAACACGCTGACCAGCGAGGTTGTAGGCAGATGTCTGATGTAAGATGTCTGAAGTATGATGTTTGATGTCGGTAGTGTTATTGGCAGTGCCGTAAACACTCAGTCCACCATATTCGT
>JAEEGH010007473.1_pt1 | contig 26247 bp, 16 predicted proteins | sample 9134181 | NCBI WGS metagenome assembly JAEEGH01 (sample SAMN16246544, study PRJNA631951) | gut metagenome | biome: gut microbiome; feature: rumen; material: DP-attached | host: Bos | place: Iran: Karaj | collected 2018-10 | reverse complement strand
TCTTGTGCCAGTCGGTGATGGGCACTTGCAGCACGGCGAAGACCAATGCATTGGGTTTGGTGTTCTCCATAACGGTATGATAGTTTACACTGCCACCCACTAACAGCGAGGGCAAAGCCTCGCCGAGGGTCATCTTCTTTTTCAGCTTTTCGGCTTGCAACGAGAGGTCGAGGAGGTGGCTTTCGTTGCGCAGCGAAACTGCTTCATTAGGTTGCTTGTAGTAGGCCGTTGGCTCGGTCTCCATGCCCAAAGTATCGGAGAGCACCATCGTTTGCCAATCCGTGCCGATGGTTTGTGCCAAGGCCATCTTGAGCAGGGTGATGCCATCAGTGACCTTCTTGCGGTTGAGTTGGCTCTCGTTTTGCTTCACCTTCAGCTTGAACTGGTCGGTGGGCATGGCCAAACCCGCTTCAATGGCTCCCGACAGGTCTTTGTCCAAGGTATCCAAGAGTCGGTCAAGTTGGTCCAAGGTGGCCAGTTTCTCTTGCAAGGCAACGATTTGCCAATAGAGCGTCTCGGTTTGCAGGCACACCTCATCTTCCTTCACTTTTGCTTGGGTCTCTGCAGCTTCGATGCCCAATTTGGCGAGTTTGTTGCCATTGCGGATGCGACCTCCAGCATAGACGGGTTCTGTCGCCATCGCATTGAGCATCACGCCGTTTTGCACGAAAGAATACTCTTTGTCTATGCCCATATTGGCGCCATATTCAGCATAAAGAGTATAAAGAAGCTGCCTCAACTGTGCATTGTCGATGTCCTCGATGCCGAAGGTAAGCATCGGGTTCAAGGCATCGAAAGCCACGGCTTGTGCTGACACAGTGGGGAAGTATTCGGTTCGGGCTTCGTTTTTCGTTGCCCTCGCCTTGCCGATTTCCAACTGGCTGTTTTTCAGTTCGATGTTGTTCTCCAAAGCCATTTTGATGCAGTCCTGAACAGAGAGGTGATGCGGTTCTTGCGCCATCAAGGAAACTGAAAATGATGTAAGCAGAATCATTAATGCCAAGGTTCGGACGGATTTGTAATCCGGCCGTATTGAAGTGGGGATTTCAAATCCCCTTTTCTTGGCCGACGGATTGCAAATCCGTCGGAACAAAAGACTTTTCAATCCTTTCTCTTTATCCATAACCTTTCCCATAGCCTTTTATACTCCTCCTCAGAAGTAGTAACGGGTTCATCAATGTATATTCTTACTTTTTTATATGGTTCTTCAGGAGAGAATCTTACCTTGTATGTGTCTCCAACAACAGCTTTCTGGAATTGTTCCTTTTCTTCGTATGATAGAGAACATGTCCCATCTATGATGGTATCATCCATAAAAAATGAAAATTCAATAATATATGGATTCGGACCAGTACCAAAACGAGAACCAATTGTATATGTATTTGTTACAACGCCAATAGTTTCTTCTCCTGTTGACAAAAGCGTTTGTCTTTCTTTACGGAGAAATAGTGCAGAAACTAACGCAATAAGCAAACCACACACAAATACAATAAGTGCAATCCTTAGTTTCCTGTTTTTGTTTACTTTTTTCATATGTTGTCTACCTTCAATTTGTTGTTTTACTCGTTCTAAAGATTTGCCAATACATCACCGGCATCACGGCGAGGATGATGACCATCGAGAGCACCACGCCGAAGCAAATGACCACACCCATAGGCATCCAAAGCGGGTTGCGTGAAATGATCATCGGCAACACGCCCAAAGCGGTGGTGGCCGAAGTGAGGAAAATGGGCCTCATACGTCGGCTGCCGGCTTTCATGGCGGCTTCCTTGGTGGGTAAGCCTTCGTCAGTGCGAAGCGTCTCGGCATATTCGTACATGACGATGCCGTTTCGCATAATAATACCAATCAAGCTGACGATACCCAACAAGGAGGTCATGCCGAAGTCGAGGCCAAAGAGCCACTCGCCGAAGAAGGCGCCGAACATACACAAAGCGCTGGAACCCAAGGTGAGGATGGCCAGATTCAACTTCTTGAAATAGGCCACCAGGAACACCAAAAGCACCAAAATTGCGGCAATCAGGCTCCAAAGTAGCTGCGGGATAACGCTGGTGTTGAGCGACGAAAGACCGCCGTATTCGATGCTCACGCCTTCGGGCAGGTTGGGTGTGATTTCCTTGTTGATGTACTGCTGTATCTTTTTCATACTCACCGTCTGCGGCTTCCAGAATTTCATGTCGGCAGCCACGGTGATGGCGTTCTTGCCGTTGCGATGCACCAACTGCGCGGGATGCCACTCGGGACTGATGTCGGCCACCTGACGGAGCGGCACATTGGTACCAGGCACCATGGTCGGTATCAGTTGATTTTGGACGGACTCGTAGTTGTTGGGGTCGTAGTTTTGCTGGGAATACAACCGCACGGGGATGCCTCGGCTGCCTTCCCATACGGTGGTCAAGGGCTGGCCATTGAGGCTGCTGGCCAAATCCAGCGAGAGGAAGCCTTTGGTGAGTCCCAAGCGGGCACACTCCTCGGGTTTCATGGTCACTTTCACCGACGACAGTTGCTCGTCGTAATCGGTGTGCACCCAACGCAACTCCTTGTCAAGGGTGAGCATATAGTCCTTGATTTGCTGCGCCACAGGAGCGGTCTTGCTGTAGTCATCGCCATAGACATAAACCTCGACAGGCGTTGAAACGGCTTGATAGTCAAGTTGGCGGAAACGCACATAAGCTTCAGGGAAATAATAGGAATACTTGTCGTCCCATTCTTTCAGCAAGGCTTCGGTGGTCTTCTTCGAGGTGGTGTTGACGACCAGCTGCGAGAGGTTGGACGCGGGTATGCTGGGTGAGTAGGTCACATGGAAACGCGGTGCGCTCTCGCCGATGAAGGCCGTCACGGAGGTGACGCGCTTGTCGGCCAACATCAAGTGTTGTAATGAGTCGCTGACCTTCGTTGTGGCTTCAAGGCTGCTGCCTTCGGGCAGACGAATCTCTACGGCGAAGCAGTCACGCTCAGCCATAGGCATCATTTGCACATGCAAGGCCAAGAACATCAGCACGCCCAGGACAATAGAGCCGATACCCATACCGATGGTAAACAACGGGTGCTTGAAGCAATGGCTCTGCATCTTGTCGTAGATGCGTTGCAGGAAACCGAAAAACCGCATCTGAGCCCTCACGAAGCCATTGTGCCGTGGCTTGTCTTCCGGCTTGATGAACATGATCTCAAGTCCAGGGATGACAAGCATGGCGTAGGCCAAAGAAGCCATCAGCGAGAAGGCCACGGTCCAAGGGAAGAGCTGCACAAACTCGCCCAGAGGCCCCGTGATGATACGCGTCATCGGGAAGAACATGCAGGCGATGGCGGCCGTGGCGATGAACATAGGCATGAAGAGCTCACGGGCACTACTCACGGCAGCATCAAAGGGCTTGTAGCCTTGGCTTAATTTATCGATATAGCCATCGATGTTGATGATGGAGTCGTCCACAATCATGCCGAGCACGACAATGAGTGCTGCCAAAGTAACGGTATTCAATTCGATGCCAAAGAGATACATCATCCCAATGCTGAAAGCGGTGCAGATGGGCAGTCCCGAACTGGCGATGAGCGCCGTGCGGAAGGGAAACAGCAGCAGCATGACCACGATGACAACAATCATGGAGATGAGCAAGTCGCGGAGGAACGAGCTGACAGATTTTTGCACCACTTTGGGTTGGTCGGTGATGCGGTAGAGCTTCACACTGTCGGGCAGGGTGGCTTTGAATTCAGACAATACCTTCTCCACTTCCCTTCCGAAGGCCACGATGTTGTAACCTTTGCGCATTTCCACACTGAAGATTAAGGCATCGTTGCCATTGAAGTTGACCACTTTGGATGACTCGGCCATACGGCGTTCAACGGTGGCCACATCGCGCAGGCGGATGGTGTTGCCCGCCGCGTCGGAATAGATGATCTGCTCTTCAAGTTCCTGCTCGCTGACCATGGGGTTCTCAATGTGCAGTGGCTGGTCGAAATCGTCGCCTTGCATGGTGCCCGTGGTGGTCAGTAGGCCTTGCGAGGCGTATTGCAGCATCAAGGTGTTGGGGCTGATGCCATAGAACGAAAGCTTTTCCTTGTCGATGATGACGGCGATCTCCTCGTTTTGCTCGCCCATCACGCGCACATTGCCCATCTCGGGGATGGCACGCAGGCGATGAGTGAGGTCGTCGGTATAGTCGTGCATCTCGCGGTAGGTCTTGTCGGCCGACTCCATGGCGATGAGCAGCGAAGAGGTATTGCCGAAGTCATCGATGACGGCGATGGCCAACACGCCCGCAGGAAAGTTCAAAGCCTTGGACTCATTGATCTTATGTCGAATCTTCGACCAAGCGATGTCCTTGTCCTTCACCGACTCGTCGAGGCTGGTGTAGATGTAGCACATCCCCTCCTTGGTAACAGAATAGGTGTTCTTGCGGTCCACCTCGGGCATTTCAAACAGCAGCTGTTCCAAGGGCTTGGTGAGTTGGGCTTCCACTTCCTCGGAGTTGGCGCCAGGATAGACGCCCGCCACGATGCCCAAACGGATGGTATAGGCTGGAAACTCGTCCTTCTTCATGTCAACGAGGGCATAGATACCAAAGGCCACAATGACCGCCACCACGGCCCAAACAATCTTCTGCCGCCGTATGCTACCGCTGATGATACCCGTATTTCGTTTTAACTTATTCATTAAGTTTTTCTTTTAATGCTGAATGCTGAATGAAGGGCGAAGCCAAAAATCATTCATCATTCCACATTCATCATTCCACATTCATCATTCCACATTCATCATTCCACATTCACTTTCATCCCTTCACTAACCTTCTGATATCCTTCCACAATGACGATGTCGCCACTATGCAAGCCTTCACTTACTACGACTCCCGTGCCGGAATAACCTGAGATGGTGATGTTTTGTCGCGTTGCGCGGCCGTCTTTCGCTACCCAAACGAACTTGCCGTCGTTGTTAATCAGGACCGCATTGGCTGGGACAACGATGCCATTGTCGACATCCGCACTCAGCACCACTTTGGCAATCATGCCAGGGGTGAAAGCCTCGTCTCTCTCATCGATGAGCACTTTCACGGGGTAACTATGCGTGAGCAACGACGAAGTCATGTTCTTTTCGAGGATATGGCCTTTGCAACGGCGGTTGTCGAGAGCGGGGATAAGGATTTGTGCCTCGTCGCCGATTTGCACCTTGGAGATTTCGTTCTCCGGCACGCTGATTTTCACCACCAAGCCCTCAGTGCTGATGATGCGCATGATGGGTTTCAGCGGGGTGATGCTCTCGCCCTTCACAGCGCTTAGGTTGGTGACAGTGCCATCGAAAGGTGCCGTGACGGTGTTGTCGGCCAGCATGGCGTTAGCCAAGTCAAAAGCCGCTTGAGCTTTTTCGAGGTTGGCCACCATTTCGCGCCATTTGATTTCGGGCAGGCTGCCGTTGTCGTGCACCTTTTTCAGGCGGTCGTAGGCATCTTGGGCCTGCTCGAGGGTGGCTTGTGCCGAGCGTTGTGTGCTCTCCATCTGGGGAGAAGACACACGAGCCAGCACTTGTCCCTTCCGCACCGTGCTGCCTTCTTTCACATTGAGCGACTGCAAGGTGCCGCCATATTTGAAGCTGATGTCGACGGTGTTGCCTTCTTCAAGGTAGCCAGGATAACTGTTGCGCACCAAGCCGCCCACCGTATCGATGCGCTGTACACCCACGACGATGACGCGTTCCTCGGCGGGACCGCCAATGAGCTTCTCCTTGAGTTGTTGTGGGTCAGTTTCGCCGCAACCCACCAGCAAGAGGGGAAGGAGCCATAATATGCGTTTAATTTTCATTTTTCGGTTTATTGTTCTTTTTCCGACTATGACCAATGACCATGACTATGACCCATTTCGTGCCTTGGGTGAAGTGGTCATAGTCATAGTCAGAAGCCATAGTCCCTTAGTTTATTCATACACTAATTGTTTCTTGTGGCCGCCATCCTAATACCATCGCCATAAACCTTGAAACTGCGTTCGTTGGTCTCGGCTTCACCCTCGTAGGTCATGTTGAGGATAAGCGTGTTGTCCTCGTACATCTGCCCCGAGGCATGGACGCGGAGGTCATTCTTCAAGGTAAGCGAGTCGCCAGTGAAAAGCAGGGTGTTCTTCTTGAAGTCGCGGAGGAAGATTTCGTTGTCCTTGCAGAAGGCATGAGTGACCACAACCTCGCCGCCCATGGTGTTCATCACCACGAGCACGCTGTCCTTGCCGTTGTCAAAGGCACTGATTTCCAGCTGTCCGATTTCGTTGGGCAGGCTGACGGTGAAGGAGGCAGGTTCATCTTCAGCGTTGATTTCATCCAAGGTGACGCTGCCCGAGGTCTTGAAGCTGTAGTCGCCGCGAAACAGCGGGGCGTTCTTCTTTTGACACGAAGCCAAGGCAATAAGGGCGCAAAAAAGGATAGGAATGATTCTTTTCATTATTTTGAAGTGTTGGTTATCGTATTATTCGACATGAGACCATTGAGGACGACTCTCAACTCAAAGCCGTCATTGACTCGCTTCGCGTCGTCGAATCGGGGATTTGCGGGCGCTAGACCCGCAATCTCCCGAGCGGTAAGGTGTCGTCTTCGCGCTTGAGAGATGGCGGATGCTTCTCCGCCATGACGGTAAAGGCTTTAGGATTATCCTACTCGGTCTATTGTCTTGTCCCTGCAAAAATAATAAGAATCCCCGAAACGGATTCAGGGATTCTTTGGTTTTTCAATAAGACGCGATTAATCGTGTCCCTATAAGGGTCATTTAACCACCAATTTCTTGGTCACCACGGCACCATTCTGTTCAATGATATTGACCAGATAGATGCCCTTGTTCCAATTGGCAGCGTCAATGCTGACCACTTGGCCTTCGGCATCGTGCACCTTTTGGCCTACGAGGTTGTAGACCTCCACCTTGGCCACATTGGCGCCTTCCACGGTGAATTGGCCCGTAGTCGGGTTGGGGTAGAGTTTGGCTTCGGCGGAGAGTTCGGTGACGCTCAAAAGGTCTTCGTTAATAGCGACACTATAAGTGCAGTCATTTTGATCGGTCTGAACCGTAAAGGTGGTGACTACATAGCCTTTCGCCAAGGCATTGACATACACGTCAAGGTAGAAATAATCCGCAGGTCCCACAGTGTAAGGCAAGGTACCATGGGGCTCAAAGCGCAAATAGTCCGTTTCGTTTTCGGTAACAGACAGCACCTTGACTGGAATTTGGCTACCAAAGAAACGATTTTGCATACACACTTGTTGAGGAAGGCTGTCTGGCTCATTGAATTCCACAACGGGCGCACCCACAATTACGAAACCGCTGTCAAGTGAGGTGTTCAGCACCATGCCCATCACAATCCTGTCGCCCAATGTGGTCCGAACCAGAATCTCGTAAGGGATGTAGGAGTCTTTACCAGGTGCGGATTGGAAATTTATGGTAACCGTAAGCGTTTCCCCGGGTTGCAAGGTGTACGGGAAAGTGTTGTCCCAAAGATTGAAACTAGGTGCTTCAGGCACCACATCGATGATAGTGACTGCTTCGTTTGTTTCGTTGATGATATTAAACTGTCTTTCCTGTCCCATTTGGGTGAACCACAGCGTATCCGGTGTAATCACCAATTCGCCCTGCGGGGTAGGGGGGTCATGTGCTTCCATGGTGAAATGGTGCGGGTCGAGGTCGGCGAAGACGGGCTGCGTGTAGCGGTGTCCCGATTCGTCGGCACCAAACACGTAGTAATTGATTTCCGATTCGCCTTGGTAGCCTTTGATGTAGCCTACATACTCGTCAGGGTTGCCCGTTGCGGTCATGTGAGCAGTTTGGTAGGCACCACCGTCGATGCTATAATAAACAAGGAGGGAATCTTGCTTCAAGTTCGCACCGCTGTAGGCGATGAATTTGCTCACCACGGGGATGGAGTCTTGCCATTCCTGCTCGCCGAAGAGCACGTCGCGGTGGTCGACGAAGAGCATGTGGAAGTCCATCACGCCACGGGTGCGGCAGTGCAGGGCATCGGTGTTCTCCCAACCAGTGTACCCATTATTAGTCACGCCAACGATTTCATAGCCTGGCATAGCTTCTTGATAGACAGCCAAGGCATCGTTGTTGTATGTATTGTTGGTGCCCAACGGAACATAAACAGTCTTGTTCAAGATGAGGCTATTGGTATAGGGAGCCAAGGTGTAGCCTCCGGGTTCAAAGACGCGGTAAACACGATAGGGATAACCCCAGCAGCAGTTGGTGGTCTCAAAGTATTCGGCCACCTGTTCGTAATACTGATAGCGGGGATTACTCTCTGGCAGTTGCGCAATCAAGATCTTGTCGGGAGCGAGGTACTTGCCCCAGCAGTCCACGTGGGCAATGTAGTCGCCTTGCGGGTCGATGGTGACATGATAGGGATTGATGCCTAAATAGTCGTTCATCCTCTGGCGGACTGTGGCTTCATCAATTCCGTAGTCCTGCAAGTTCTCTTGAAACACAAGGTCGTCGCTCACGCCGTGGCCGCGACCGTCTTCCATCATGTTGCCACCAGTGTGTTCCAGTCTCATGCCGTACATTGGAATCTGCCAAAAATTGGCGAACACTTGCGACATGTTGTCGTCGTTGGGACGCGGACGGTTGTAGATGTTGTCGACGATGGCAGGGTTGCGGTCTTCGAAGATGTACCACGGACCGTAGTCGCGCACCCAATAGGAATCTGAAGGGGCATTCACAAAGGTGACATTGTCCATGTTGACGCCTGCATTTTGGAAGTCGTATTGGGCGCTGTTCTGTTGCGAATTACTGACGATGCAATACACCATGCAGTTGTTCGACAACTGAGCCACAAGGCTGGTCGGGATGCCCAAGGGGTAGCGGATCATCACGCCTTGCATGGGCTCAAACTCGGCCACGAAACGCGGCTCACCCGTCGGCGGGTCGGTCTCGACGAAGTTCATGCCACGGGACTTGTCATACATTTCCTCTTCGGAGAGATAGTGCCATCTCATCCAATCGGGTTTCTTCTCTTGGGCTTGCATAGTGGCGGCCATCAAGAGCAAAAGAGTGAAAATAGATAGTACTTTTTTCATAGTTCGAAAAATTTGCGGCAAAGATACTAATTTGGGATTGCCTACGGCAAGAAATCTTTCAAAAATCAAATCACAATCTTTCAAAATCAGTTTTTTGATAGATTTCTTAAATAGAAGATTTTGATTAGATTTAACTTCGTTGAATACTGCGTATTTCTTCGCGAAGCGAATCCCAAAAAATCACATTAACTTCTGATAAAACTGCCACCACTTGTCGGGCAGCTCGTTGCGCATGGCTTGGTCGTAGTCTTCCTTCGAGCAAGGGATGAAGTGGTGCCGCTCATAGCGTTGGTCGGCATTTTGCAGGAACGACATGTCCATCCACCATTTGCCCGTGATTTTGTGGCAGAGGAAAACCACATCTTGACTGTCGCCTATTTGCACATTATAACGCTTGAAATCAGTGCTTTCCAATGTAGGCACATCGTCCTGACGGTTGGCAAAGCCTTCGATGAAGTACCAAATCATCTCAGCGATGAGGTTGGCCGTGCGCGAGTTGATGTCGTAATGTGGGTTGTATTCGAAGAAACCGATGGACGAGAGCTTGTAACTCAGACCGGCATAGCGGGTCATACGGCAGGCCTCTTCGCCGTTGAAGCCATTGGGCGAGGCGTTCTTCACACCAGGGGCATCGGCGGCACGGATGGCCGACACATCGAAACTCAGGAGGTTGGCATTGCGGATGAGCGGCTCGGTCAGTTCGATGTTTTGTTTTATGTTGCCCAAACGATAAGCATCGAAGAGCAGCTGTTTCATCAGTTCAATATTCTCTATGTCAACATAATACGACTGGTAGCCGATGTTGGTGAAGTTGAACAGGAAATTGGGCTGGTGCAGGATGATATGGCTGAGATAGGAATGCGAGTTGAGGGCTTCCTTGTCATTGCCGATGTCGAACATGGGGTCGATGGCGGCGATATTGATGAGCTTGCCCGTGGGCTCATACACTTGGTACATCGTATAGGTAAGGTCTTGACCCGCCCCGATGATGATAGGCACAACCTTGTTCTTCATCAGCTCGGTAAGCACCTGACTCACGGCATAATAAGTGTCGTTGAGTTCTTTCCCTATCTTGATGTCACCCAAGTCGATGATATGAAGTTGGGGCCAATGGTTGAAAAGCGGATAGAGGGCTTTCCGGATGTAGTCCACGCCATCGGCGCAGCCTTTGTTGTCGACCGCACCGCGTTCCTCCTTGACGCCGATGATGGCCAAATCCACACCTTCGAGGTCGGGGAATGTCTCCCCGTTACGATAGATGCCAATGCTCTCGCCCAAGGTCTTCTTACCTGGACGGTAGGCCGCACTGAAACACTTTTCAGCGACGGGCTCAAGGAAGATGCTGATGTCCATTTTTTTGGCTTATGGCCTATGACTATGGCCCATGGCCTGTGGCTTTTCCCATCAGAGGGTCAGCCATAGGCCATGAGCCATAAGCCATAGTTAATTAATGATACAACTTCTGCCAGTTCTTATACTCGCGCTCGCGCCAAGGTGCGTTGTGGTAGGCATAGCTGACGATGGCGGGGATGACGGTGGTGCCTTCGGCGTAGACCATCTGTTGGAGCTCTTCGCTCACCTTGCCCCATGAGCCAGCCTCGAGCAACGTCGATGACGAGCAGGCGCCATCGCGCACGTCGGCCACGGTGATCTGAATGGCATATTTGTGCATGGGCACTTCGTGACCCAGGATTTCAGCGCAGACGACGGTGTCTTGTGCGAAGTTCTTGGGTGTGCCACCACCGACCATAAAGAGGCCTGATTGCGGGCTGTTCATCTTGATCTCAGTCAGCTCAAGGAAGTCGGCCACCGAGTCGATGCTGACATAAGGCTTGCCGGCTTTCTTGCGGAGCCACTGATGCTTGCCGATGCCGAAGCCAGCCGAGCTGTCGCTGAAAGCGGGGCAGAAAATCGGCACGCCGCATTCGTAGCAGGTCTGGATGAGGCTCTCTTTCTTCACGCCGTGACCGTTGGCCAGCCATTTGCCGACCTCGTAGAGGAACTCGCGGCTGCTGTAGGGACGGCACTCCAAGGTGTCGGCCACGTCGCAGGTGGCTTGGTCGCAGGCTTGCAACTCTTCCTCGTCGATGAAGGTATCATAGATGCGGTCGATATAAAGTTCACGCAGCTTGGTGTCGGGGATGACGTTCTCCTTCGTGCCGATGTAGTGCTTGTAGCCCAGGGCTTCGAAGAGGTCCATGTCGATGATGCTGGCACCCGTGCTCACGACGGCGTCAACCATCTTGTTGCGGACCATCTCCACATACACCTGCATGCAGCCAGCAGCCGAGGTCGAACCGGCGATGGTGAGGATATTGGTGCAGTCCTTCTCAGCAATCATCTGGCAGAGGATGTCGGCAGCGCGGGCGGTGTCGCGCGAGGTGAACGACATCTTACGCATGGCATTGATGAGTTCAGTCGAGTCGTACTTCTTGATGTCGATATGTTCGACAACGTCTTTCAGTAAGTCTTTTTTCTCCATTGTATTTGATTTAAGATTTAAAATTCAAAGATTTAAGATTCGTGCCTCGCAGTGACGCAAAGCGCATCCGATTAAGCTTGCAAAAATATGAATTTATTTGCTGTGCTTCTACTTGATTTGTCGTTTTTACTTTTGGATGACAACCTTCCTCGTCACCACCTTGCCACCGATGACATGGACAAAGTAGATGCCAGCAGGCAGGTCGCTCACGTCGATGGTGGCCGAGCCCTTCACGCTGAAACCGCGCACCTTGACACCTTGCGGGTTGATGATGAGGACACTGGCGCTGCCTTTATCATAATCCGTGGTGATGGTCATTTGGCCTCTTGCAGGATTGGGGGTGATGCTCACTTGGAACGGTTCTGCATCCACATCAGGCAACTCCGGAACTTCCGTCAGGATGTCAGTGTTGTGGCTGTAGGTCACCAACTTACCAGAGACCTTCAAAATCGGGTTGCTGGAATTGTTACAATCGGGGCAGCTGTTCTGGCCGCTCACACAATCGGGATAGTTGGGGTGGCATTGGTCAACGTAGGTCGGGTCAAATTCGTAGAGCACGTCTGCCTTGCCATCGGGGAGATATTCGTCGAGGCTGTAGTCCCACACCATCGTCATGCTACCTGGGCACCAACCGGCTCGTGGATAGGTCCAGGTACCGTTTTGCGGCTGGCAACCAGCAGGGTTAGGCGTGCAGTTTTCCCAAAGGTGCTGCGTGTAAGTGGTGGCACCATTGATATTGATGTTGTGAGTGGCTTCGTAGAATTCGGCGGCATTGCCAGTGTTGTAGGCGCCGTTACCTGTGTCACTCCAGTTGTGTCCAGAGGTCGTGAGTTGCAACTTGGCTTTTTCGACACAAGGATTGAAATCAACCGTGCGCATCGGGACGGGGCAGAGATTTTCGTAATCGCCGAACGAATAGTTGCCGTACCAAAGTTCCTGCATGTCCACATAAGGATATTCCGGTGTGCCTTTGGTGTATTCAAAGATGGCGGTCGGGTTGTAGCCGTCGCCCGTTTGGTATTGTTCGCTATAGTATTCAAATTCAACGAGTCCTTGCAGCACGCTGGTGAAATCGGTCACATCAAGGTCGTCGATGCATTCCACGCCAAACGGAGTGATGTAACGGCAGAGCTCCACCCATTCGCCACGGTAGTTCTTCACACGGAGGTAGCTCTGGTGGTCGTAAGTGTTGCAGTTGCCGTTCACGCAGTTGTGCAGATAATGCAAATTGATGGCATTGAAGGCGTTGACATGGGTTGGGAAGGGATATTCCCCGAAGGCATGAAACTCCGTTGTATTCACCACCATCTCGCCGTTGAGGGCGGAGACCACGATATCATCATAGTTGGTGGTCACATCGAAGGTGTTGGAGGCCGTAGTGACCTTGCCACCCGTTTGGGTGATGGACACGGTCATGTTGTAGGAACCTTCGCCCGAAGGCGTCCAAGTGGTGTACCAATAGCCGTTGTCAGGGTTGTCGGGATAGTCGGTCTTCAAGTGCAGTTCTTGCCCGTCGACGTTGCATTTCACCTCTTCAAACTTGAGCACGTTACCATGGTCGATGTAGGCACTCAGCACCACCATAACGGGATTCTCGAAGTCGGGCATATACACCTTAGTGCCTTCGTAGGGACGACGGATGGTGATTTCGGGAGTGTAATTCTCCGGGTCGACCACATAGAAAGTACGAGTCACCGCAGGGGCGGGTTGCCATTGTGTGCCGTCGCCTGGCTGGGAGGCACGCACTTTCACGGTGCCTTCTTCACCCGTCAGGGTCAGGATGTTGCCTTCCAAGGTAGCAGGGCCTTGTATCACTTCGAAGGACACGGGGAGACCTGAGGTGGCAGTAGCCTGTAAGGTGATGGGGTCGCTGTAGACCAACTGGTCTGAGATTTCGGCAAAATCCAGGAACTGGGCAGCCAGTCCGCCAGGGAAATGACGTATGATAAGATTGTCGAAACCGCACCAACCGCTGTTGAGCATGAAGATATGGTGCCATGTTGCAGGGTCAAATTTGTCGCCACTGCCTGGGGTCAAGCCAATATTGATGCCTTGACATTCCGGCACAGCTTCCCACTCACCGTTAGGCACATTGCTATACATTCCATAAAGGGTGACAGCACCAGCACCGTCGTTGGCGTCAAGGTCGATGGAGACCTTCCAACGAACCCAATCCTTTTCCGGGACAGGGACGGGGAAATTGCAGGCTGGCGTGTTGTTAGGCAAAACGATGCCCTTAATGAAGAGCGGATCGGTGTCGCTTCCCGTGAGGAGCATGTAAACACCGCCGTCAGGAGAGGTGCTGTTGGGGTCGGGAGTGATAGGCTCATAGAGGGCGTGACCAGGAGCCGCCTTGACAGGAGGAAGCACCGAGCCATCGCCATTGCCGTCGTAGCCGATGCCGAACAAGGTGCCCCACCATTCGCGCAACTGGTCGCATTCAATCTCGATGATACCGCCTGAAGAGAAGTCGAAGCCATATTGGGTAATGTCGTGGGTGGCGATGTCGCCAAAGCCCGTACCCGAAGCGTGCGAAAACACGCCGATGGTTTCGTCAGCAGTGGGGGTTACCGGTGTGGTGCCCCAGAATTGACCAAGGTAATCGGTATACATGGGACCCATGCTACCATTGCCCGCGCTATGCACACGAACATACCATCCATCCTGACCGTTAAGGATGGATCCTTCTTCATAATTGTTGAAGTCGAAGATCTTTTCGACTTGGGCGTTCATCCCAAAGGAGAAAGCCAAAAGCATAAGGATTAGTGATAGTTTTTTCATAATATTAAGTTTAAGTAATAACTATTGACTAACTGTTTAAATCCGAATTACAGAATTATTGGCGCAAAAATAGTAAAAATACTCAATTAGCGTCAGGAAACGAGATTTTTTCCCTACGGTATTTCAACTTTCGTAAACAGCTTGAATATATAAGTCGATGAGCAAAATTAGTTTACATATTGGACACGAGACTACGAGACTTTTTGACTATGACCATTAACAATGACTATGACCGTTTCCACGGGGATGCTGAAGTTTCAGCCTTTGGTTGAAGCGGTCATAGTCATAAGTCATCGTCCCGAAGTCAAAAGATATTGCAGTTTAATTTTGAATAGTTACTTAGTAAAAAATGAATTACCCTATTTAATCACCCAATCTTCGAGGGTCTTGGTTTCTGTCGAGAACTTCACACCCGCCTTTACTATCTTGCGCCCGTCAGTCATGTAAGGAGTGGCATAGCCTTTCACCTCTATTTGATCCAAGGCTTCCTGTGCCGTGCCGTTCACCTTCAGCTCTATGACATAGATGGTGTCGGGCATCTTCACCACCATGTCAGCTCGGCCTCCTGCACAACGCACTTGGGTCTGGACATAAACATTCAGCATGTTGAAAATCAACATCATCGACCACTCATAAAAGGCTTCAAGATTTGAAATATCCTCCAATTTCTTCTTGAAGCCGTCCACGTAGGGCAGCCCGGCAAAGTAGGACTGCATCTCGCGCAAGGCAAGATCAAGGTCGTTCTTCTTCAAGGCTTGCCAGAATTTCAGGGCGAAGCCTGAGACGACTTGGTGATTTTCCAAACCGATATAGGCTGGAAGCAAGCCACGCGTAAATCCAATGCGCACTTCCTGATTGGGAATGGAAAGCGTGTACATTTCACTTTCCCTGTCATAGCCTTTGATGGTCAGGTAGCCGCTTTGGTATAGTAACGGCAAGGCATTGTTCATCGCCTCTGTCGGCTGGTCGAAGTCAAAATCCTGAACATTCAGCTCTTCCAATGTGGTAATGTCGGTGCGGAAATGCTGCATCTGACGGATAAGGAAAGTGGGGGTGCCGCTCTCAAACCAATAGTTGGCTATGTTTCTCTGGTTGAAGCATTTCAATAAACTGAAAGGATTGTACACATCGGGTGACTCTTTAGCGAAGCGATAGCCGTCGTATTGCTGCTTCAGCTTATCATGCATCTGCTCTGGAGTACAATCATACTCTTTGGCCAGCATCGCAATATCTGGTGCCATGTCGGTGGCAAATTCCTCCTCGGTAATGCCACAAATAGCCGCATATTTGGGCTGCATTGAAATGTTGGTCAAGTTGTTGATGGTGGAGAAGATGCTTAGCTGGCTGAACTTGCTGATGCCGGTGATGAAAACGAACTGCTCGTCCTTGTCGCAAATCTTGATGTATTGGTAGAACTCCTGCATGATGCGGCGCACTTGTTCCAATTCATCGGGCTTGTGCAAGTAGTCGAGCATGGGTGCGTCGTATTCGTCCAAGATGACCACCGTCTTCAGACCGGTTTGCTCGTGGGCACGTTGGATAAGTCCTTTGAAGCGTTTACCAGGTGTGGTTTCCGTTTCGTCGCGACCGTAGATGCGCTCGTAATCCTTCAGTTCGTCCTCCAAAGTCCTGACTACCTCCTGCATGTTGGGTTGGTTCTTGCACGCGCTCAAGTCGAAACGCAGCACGGGATATTGTTTCCAGTCCTTTTCCAATTCTGCAATAGCTAAACCTTCGAAGAGGTCTTTCCGACCCTCGAAATAACATTCCAAGGTGCTGCAAAGCAGCGACTTGCCGAACCTGCGTGGGCGGCTAAGGAAAACATACGGGCTTTCTTTTGTCATCTTCCAAACCAAGTCCGTCTTGTCGATATAAAGATAGTTTTCTTCCCTTAATTTCTCAAAGGTCTGAATACCAACGGGATATTTTCTTTCTTGCATGGCAGCGGCGTTTTTATGCCGCAAATTTACAAATTTTTCCCTATTCTCAGCTCCGTCGGAATACCGAACTTCAGCCATTCAATTTTATTTCTACATTCTTGATCTTCAGTTCAGGGAATCACTTTGACTTGACAGGCCGGTCGATTTGCATGTTTCATCACAACCAGCCTGCCAAAGCAAAATGTGTCATAGAATCGTTACATCTGTTTAGGGAGAGTCATTTGTCACTCTCCCTTTGCCTCATCCCTCCATGCAGTGCATCCCACCGTCGCATCCGCTCATAGAAAGCTTTCATGGAGTCTTCTTTCAAACTGTCAGGTTTAGCTTCAACCTGCTCCTGCCCCCTCTGAGAGGGGGACTGGGGAGATTCCTTGCGGTTTCCTTGGTGGCATCCTGTCAAAAGAAAGACAACAACGGAAATCATTGCAAACAAAGGTACCAACAGTCTTGTTTTTCCTTTTTTCTTCACCTTATCCATAGCTCTTCTATTTCATTACCTGCATTTTCAACACACCATTTGTTTCACCATTGGCTCTAACAATGCCAATGTACATTCCAGTGGGAAGTGATGATGTGTTCACCGTGGTGGTATACCGTCCTGCTCCCATGTTCTGGCGGTCTTCTACGGTAAACATTTTTACACCCATAAGGTTATACACATCAATTTCCACTTTTGCGTTCTTTTCCAGCTCATATTCAATAGTTGTATAATCGCTACAGGGATTAGGGTAGCTTCTTGGAAGTTTTTCACTACTTGTTGGGGCTATTCTTTCATGAATTTCTGTATATGTCTGATGCTCGGTTTCTATTTCTTCACCATCAGTGTTTCCTCTCGATGGATTCTGTGGCAATACAAACAAGGACTCGCATAAGAAGTTTGAAATACAAACACGAACCGTTCCTGTTCCCCATGGTCTCAAACGTGTTCCATCTTTTAGCTGAATTATGTCCTGACTACGAAGAAGGACTTCGTCACTACCATTTTGCACAATAAAATCGCCTTCCGGAATATAGTTCACCACGTTACGCCCCGTGGTGATACTATTTCTAGCTTCAAAATCCGTTGCTTTGTTTACGGTTTGGTTCTGCAAATACAAATCAAAAGCGCCAATTTCGTTCATAATCCAGCCAATGTTCTCCTCTGTTACAGTTACATGTTCCTGATTATTAAGTGGAGCATATATTGCATCAAATGGAGTAATATTGGATGATGGATAGGGATAGCCTGGTATACCATGGACATTATAATTTACATTTGCCGTGTTTTGCAAAGCCAACGAACTGATAACAGGGATGAAACAAACAGTATCTTGATCCGATAAAAAAACACCAAAAGTGGCCTCCTTTATTTCCTTATTTACATCCCTGGTTCCTCCTGAAGCACCATCAAACGGAATGGCGTTTATAATAAATCTTGAATATTGAATTAAACCCAATAATTCTCCATTGAATATATAACCTGAAGTTTCAGGAATAGCCCAAACTGAAGCATCAAACGATAGCAAACTAGCCCAAAAAGAAGAATATAACATTCGTTCTCCCGGTTCAAATATAGAGTTCCCAACTCCACTTCCATTAGCTATAGCAATCTTCCTGCATTGGGTAGGAAAGCGAAAATAGGGATCTAATAATAATCCATTACGTAAATCATCAGGGCCACCGTTAGGATTTGTATTATTGTAATGATAAAACAGCATCTGACGTGCAGCAGCTGAATTTAACATTTTAAGTTTTTTCTTAGCTGCTTTTAGATTAAGATCATTGCTTAGAAAATCAAGAAGGCATTGGTCTCCTAATGGAATATTTGCCCCTAAATGCGGAGAGTCGAACGACACATACAAGCCTGTATTGTGGTCGTATTCTTGTGGATGCTGTTCCATATAGCTTAATGCATAACGTGCGATTAATCCGCCCATACTTGGTCCAATAATAGCAAGTCTTGAGAAAGAGCCATTTGCTTTCAATATTTTATTTACAGTATCGATTAATGATACCATAACAAAAGCACTACGTTGGATGGAGTCAGTACCATTGTCGTAATCAAGAATAACAAAATCGTAACCTTCTGCATAAGCCTTCTTTACGAAGTCATACTTGTCAAGAATTTTATAAAGTGAATCGAAGTTGTTTTCGTTGCCTGGATCGAAACCATCCGAAACAATGATAGGTTTACGCAATTGATCGTTGTTATTACAACCATACAAAATATAAGCTTTTCCTGTCCCCTTTTCACCATCGTATTCCAGACCTTCAATTTCAAGGATTTCATCAGGTTCTACCCTTAACGCTGGTACTATTGTGATTCTTGTTTTTGTCTGTAATACGGTCTGGTCAGAAAGCATCATTCTGATGGTGATAGTCTTTGTTCCTGCTTGCAAATAGCTGATCGTGACATTGTTGTTGAGCAAGCTGTTCAACGAATAGTTTCTGTAGCCTCTCCCATCACCAAAATCAACTTCAACTCCTATTACACTTTCAGTGGTATTTGTCAAAAAAAGATTATCTTCAAATCTGAATGTTATTTGACCAGTTTTTATTCTTTCTGTTAGTACGGAAGCTGCAAACAAGCGCTTTTCAAGATATGGTGTTTCTGTTCGCCCAGGAACATCATAGAGTTTTCCATCGGACAACATAATTAAATTGCTATCAATAGCATAAGGTTTAAATTGATTGTATTTAAGATTCATTAAAGCGATGGGAATAATTTCTTGTTTTAACAATGAAGTCTTTTTTGCATCTAGACTATCTGGTGACAAAGAGATAGATTGTGTTACTGAAGCAAGATACAATTGTTGATGAATCTGTTCCCATTGCGCTAATGAAACTATTGAATCGGTTTGCCCGTTGTAACCATGCATATTTACGAAAGGGAAAGCCTTGTCGGCCAATAATCCTGTAGTAATATAACTTTTGTCCAATGGAGAAATACACTCGGAAACAATCTCATGATACGGAAGATTGCTATTGCAATGATCCAATCCAATAGATAAGAATTCCTGTGCATAACCATTGTTATCAATTATAATAACAAACAGTAATACTAATGATGTTAATAATTTTCTCATGATTTTCATTGCTTTTTTATGTCATATCCAATAATAAAACCTACACTTGGAATAAACTGTCCCATAAAATGATTTGCTTCTTTATTTGTAGTAGCTCCAATATAAGGCGTACCATACAAACCTTTATAGAAAGGTATTTTATAACCCACTGAAAAAGTAAAAGCATAAATGTCCTCAACTCTTTGAAGGTTATGATCTGACTCAACGCTGTGGAAGAGTTTACGTACAAGACCATAATTCACCCCTGCATACAAACCTTTATAAACATAGTACTTTAACCCAACATCATATCCAAGATATGGATTATCACCAATACAATCATGATTCATCTTATGTATATCATACAATCCACCAGCTAAACTGGCCGAGATATTTCCATACCTAATTTCGGTACCCAATCCTATCGCTCCTCCTAAGTTGGTAAACATCCCCATCCCAGCATACACCGAAGGCGTAATTTGGGCAAAGGCGGCTACTTGGAGACAGAGTAGGACTGTTATGGTAATAATGTGTTTCATAAGACACCTGATTTATTGATTATTCTCAACGGATTGCGATTCCAGTTCATGGATACGCTTTTCCATCTCAATCATACGCAAGGTCATTTCCTCAACCTTCTGTAGCAGAATGGCATTCATCTCGCCCAAACCGATGCCTTGTTCCTCAACCTCTTCTGCTGAAGGTACATCTGGCAAATGATGGTGCTCGTTTACGTAGGCTTCAAGCTCTGTGAGGCTCATCATTTCATAACCAGGAGCAAACACATAATCAGGCCATGTGCGAATGTCGTTAGAGACAATCACCTCGCGGGCAAGTATCCTGCCATTAACCGTTAGCTTTTCTTTTGGGTTTCCAGTACCTATACCTACGTTTCCTTTGAGTGTGTCGTTTTCCTCACTGCACAAAAACAGCACATAGTTAAGTGGCCCTCCGATGTTGTCACTGGTCTTCCAAAAGTTCAGTCCCCTAACTCCATCTTGATCCAAATACTCAATGCCCCATCTTCCGAATGGATGGGCCGTGGTAATTGTGTCGCCGAATAACAGAGAGCCATTGGTTGAACCAGGGGGACGATTTGAAAGTCTGGAAATAAGTATATTGCCGTCCTTTACATGAAGTTTTTGTTGTGGGAGTTCGGTATTAATACCAACATTGCCTGTAGTTGAAACAAAGATTCCACCCGACCCAGAAGCACCATTCACAATCCAATTATTGTGCAAATCGATATTCTGGGTAGCAATATGATCACCCATGTTATCAGCGAATGTAGAGACATCTGTTGATGACACCTGTCCTCCAGTTCCAACAGTGAGCACTTTTTCCGTTGAACTTGCCAAACCACTAATCTTCAAATTGGTTGAAACAGTCGTTCCATTTACCTCCAATGCGTTTGTGGGTGCTGTGGTTCCCGTTCCAATCCTTACCTTGCCTCCGGTTGACACAAAGATGCCTCCCGTGCCAGAAGTGCCATTCACAATCTTCTTCCCATTCAGGTTGATGTTTTGTTCAGCCGTATGATTGCCAAGATTGTCGTTAAAAGTGGAATATTCTACAGAAGACAGTTGTCCGTTAGTGCCAACAGTCAGCACCTTGGACGAAGAACCAGCAAGACCGCTCAGGGTGACATTTCCAGTCGCCTTGAAGGCACCGTTCACAGCCACCTGGCCTGTCGGGTAAAACTGCATGTTGGGAGCATTGAACTTCATCACGTTGTCCGAACCGACCGTAATGTTGTTGTCGCTGTTACGAAATTGGATGATTGATTTGTTTGTTCCGGTTGAAGCTAAAAGAATGTCTGCGTTCTCAACTCCGTCACCGAGAATATGCAGCTTGGCCAAAGGTGATGTCACATTGCCGATGGCAACTTTGCCTGTACGATTCTCGCCGCTGGATGGGGAGATATACAGTGTCGGTACATTACTGTACATGCCAAGCATAATGCCGCTTGTGGTGTTCGATAGCGGCTTAGTGTTGCTGAGGCCGCGACCGATAGTAATACCGTAGGCGTTCTGACTATGGGCATACATTCCAAGAGCCATAGAATTAAGCCCTTCGGCTTTGCTATAGTATCCCAAGGCAATAGATGTCTGCCCAGTTGCTTGGCATCCCCATCCCGCAGCAAAAGAATAATTGCCACTGGCCGTATTCTGGTTGCCAAGTGTCGATTTGTATCCCGTAGCGGAACCGCCACCAGATGAATAAGCCTGTGCCATAGCTCCTACACTGAACAACAGGCAGGAAAGCGTTACGATACTTCTCTTAATGTTGTGTTTTCTTGTATTCATGACTAACTCTTTTTAATTAATTGATTGATTATTATTCTTTTATAAACTTGTTTCTTGCAATTTCTTTTTCTGCATTGTAAATGCTGTAAACATAGACACCAGCTTTCAATCCCGAAACACCTACCGTAAGCACATTACCCTCGCCGCGGATAATACGATCCAAACAAATGTGCCCCAAGGCATCGGTAATCTGTATGCGATGTTCATTGTATTCCGGCAAGCCCGAGATGTCGATGTTCAACTCATCCTTGGCAGGATTGGGATAAACCAAAGCCTTTATCGTTTCCTGAGGCACTTCCTCTACACTACATGGAATAGGATTGAAATCTTCGCGAGACAATTTGATGATTTTACCATAGTCGTAATCTCCAAGATAATACGTGCCAACGCCAGTCACCACCAAACAGCCTCCATCGTATATGGGAAGAATGAAACATGCTGATAAATTGAAATATTCATTTTCAACAAATTCCTTTCTTCCTAACAATTCCATATCTGTATCATACAAACAGACACTGGTGCTATTAATTCCACCAATATCTTTATAAAAAGTGCTTGCGCCATAAATGGTGGAATCATTCACATATGCCATACATGGTAATGCTGCCTCAACAGCCGTGTCTTGTTTGTAATAGACGGTTTCCCAGCGATTATATGTTCCATCAAGATTGATTTCTGCCATCCCGATATGCCACTCCGGAAAATCATCGATAGGCCACATTGTACCCATTAATAAAAGTTTGTTATCTGTAAGCCAATGGTCGCAATAAACCTTATGAAAGGTTTCTACTTCAGGTGGTGTACTATTTATTACATGTCCCAATATGAAACCAAATTCGTAATTAAAATCACTATCGTACAATAGCAGCGAGCACGAATTGTTTAATCCTTCACAAAGGACTACAAATCCTTCTGAAGTCGGGTTTTTTAGCAATTGAAAACACGAGAAAAGACCAATGTGTGCTTCGGGTTGTGGCATCGTTGCAGTAACATAGCGGCATGATAATGAATCTGCATTTTCATCTAAACGGTAAAAGTAAGGTTTATTACGAAGACCGTTGGTATCTTGATATTGATAACTGCCTGAAACAATCACCGTTCCATCATTATCAAGCAGAAGTTGTCCTCCCCCAATTGTGAGGGCATTTCCCTGTTTCTCATATCGTTTAATTTCAACAATGTTGAAATTTGAATCAAAAACCATAAAAACTATTGCCTCTCCTTCACCATACAAATCGGGATTCACACATGCCGAAGCAAAATAGTTCCCATTATTCAGTTGAATAATATCATACAATTTCACATTGCCTTCGATGGTGTCAAATACAATATAATCATATTCACCATCGTCAGCGACACGCATTATCATAGGATAATAGTGGTTATTGTCAGGCCCATTGTTTCCTACAAGGACTGCTTCTCCTTTGTCATTGACGATGCCCGACCTCAAAATCGTGTAACTGGTGGCATCACCATAGTCAATTTCCCATTGCTGGGCATAACCCATCGCCGCCATCACCATCAGGCAGCAAAGCATAATGATTTTCTTTGTCGTTTTCATATTTCTTATTTTTAGGTCATTCCTTTGCTTGTCGTTACAATAAAAGGCGTAAGCATCCTCGCTTCCTTTGACAACAGGCTCTGGAAAACCGCGCAACAAGAAAACGAATCAGCTCACGCCTATGGCGCGAGCCTTATCGTCCGGTTCCCTGTTGCTTTACAAAATGTTCCAGATTTCGTTGTCAGGAAGCCCGGGCGTAAAGCCCTTTATGTCTTAATTAACTGCAAAAATAACGAAAAAACGTGTCGGATTATTTTGTCCCTATGTTTTTTATGCAAATATGGTTTTGTGGCGCTATTTTTATTGAGATATGCAAACTTTGAGCAGTGTTTTTCCGTAATAGTCCCCATAGTTTTCCAACCCTAGATGTGCATTAAAGAAATCTTTTTATCTTTGTTCCCTAGAATTAGGTTATAATCAATTTCTAATACTATGAAAATCAAATCCTTATTTCTGTCAATTCTACTGATGGGTGCATTCACTTTGAGCGCCCAGGAGGAAGCCAAAATGCTGCGCTTCCCGACCATCCACGGCAACAACGTGGTATTCAGCTATGGTGGCGATCTCTATTCCGTCGATATCAAGGGCGGCGTTGCGCACAAAATCACCAATGATGCCAACGGCTATGAGATGTTCGCGCGTTTCTCGCCCGATGGCAAACATTTGGCTTTTACCGCACAGTATGACGGCAACACCGAAGTCTATGTGATGCCTTATCCCGAGTGCGGCACGCCTACACGCTTGACCTACACGCCAACTTTGGGTCGCGACGACATCAGCGACCGCATGGGTCCGAACAACATTGTCATGGCATGGAAGGACAACGAGAACATCGTCTTCCGCTCGCGCAAGGAGAGTTGGGACGACTTCGTGGGTCAACTCTTCCTCGCCAATATCAACGGTGGCTTGGCCGAGCAACTGCCTCTGCCCGAAGGCGGCTGGATTTCGTATTCGCCCGACGGCAAGCAGATTGCCTACAACCGCGTGATGCGTGAGTTCCGCACCTGGAAATACTACCGTGGCGGCATGGCCGACGACGTGTGGATTTACGACTTCAAGTCGAAGAAGATTGAGAACATCACCAACAACAAAGCTCAAGACATCTTTCCGATGTGGGTCGGCAACAAGGTGTATTTCTGCTCTGACCGCGATCGCACGATGAACCTGTTCTGCTATGACCGCAGCACCAAGCAAACCACTAAGGTGACGGATTACACCTATTATGACATCAAATGGCCCTCGCTCGGCGACAAGAACATCGTCTATGAAAATGGAGGCCAGTTGTTCCGTTACAACCTCGCTGATGGAAAGATTTATCCCATTCCTGTACAAATGGCCAACGACAACAAGTCGACTCGTACCAAATACGTGGATGCCAGCAAGTTCATCAACTCAAGCACAATTTCTCCCGACGGCAAGCGCGTGGCTTTCGGTGCCCGTGGTGATGTGTGGACGGTGCCGGTCAATTCGGGTATCACACGCAACCTGACCCAATCTGACAACGCCCATGACCGCAATGTGGCTTGGTCGCCCGACGGCAAATACATTGCCTACATCAGCGACAGCACGGGCGAGGATGAAATCTACATCCAGGCTCAAGACGGCAAGGAAGAAGCCATCCAACTTACCTCGAACTCCGACACCTATAAATATGGTCTCACTTGGTCGCCCGACAGCAAGCGTATTTTGTGGGACGACAAGATGAACCGCATCAACATGGTTGAAGTGGCTTCAAAAAAAGTCACCGTGGTGGCAAGCAGCAAGGCTGGCGAGATGAACGAGTACTGCTGGTCGGCCGACAGCCGCTGGATTGCCTACGCCATGCCGAGCACCTTCTCTGTGAGCCGCATCCATATCTACAATGTGGCTTCAGGTAAGGACGAAGTGGTCACCGATGGTTGGTATAACGCCTCCTCGCCAGCCTTCGACAAGAACGGCAAGTACTTGTATTTCACCTCCGAACGAGACTTCCGACCGACATACGGCTGGTTGGAATGGAACCATGTCTATACCGATATGTCCAAGGTCTATCTGCTGACCTTGCAGAAAGATACTCCATCGCCTTTCCTTACCGAGAACGACGAAGTGAAGGCGGAAAGCGAGAAAGAAGGCTCCAAGAATGAGTTTAAAGGCAAACCAGAGGGTCCCAAGGGTGGCAAACCCGACGGTCCTGGCCCGAAAGGTGGCAAGCCTGACGGGAAACCCGAAGGCAAAAAGGAAGCCAAAGAGGTGAAGATTGACTTTGAGGGCATCAGCAACAGGGTCGTAGTACTGCCCGTCAATGCGGGACGCTACTGGAACCTGACGGGTGTCGAAGACGGCTTGTATTTTGTGGCTGTCGGTCGCAACGGCGGTGGACTGAACTTTTTCGATGCCAAGGCAAAAAAAGTCACGAACATCGGCGGCGGCATGGGCTACGAGCTCTCTGCCGACGGCACCAAGATGCTCATGCGCGAAGGACGCGGCTACAAGGTAGTCAATGCCCCTAAAGGCCCCATGCCTGGTGGCGGTGGCCCGAGTGCTGGTCCCGGCATGAAGCCCGGCGAGCCTGGCAAGGGTGGCGGCGATGGCGAAATTGACCTGACCAACATGAAGAAATGGGTTGAGCTGCGTACTGAATGGACGCAGATTTACAATGAGGCCTGGCGCCAGATGCGTGACTTCTTCTATGCGCCCAACATGCACGGCGTAGACTGGCCCGCAATGAAGGAAAAATACGGAAAGTTGTTGCCTTATTGTGCAGACCGCAACGACGTCAACTACCTTATCGGTGAGCTGATTGGCGAAATCAATATCGGTCACGCCTACGTTGGTGAAGGAGACCGTGTGAAACCCGAACGCATCCCGATGGGTATGCTGGGCTGCCGCATCCACCGCGACAAATCAGGATACTATCAGATTGACAAGATTTTGAAGGGCGAGAACTGGAACGACAAGACCCGCTCGCCTTTGACCGAGGTCGGGGTGAACGCCAAGGAAGGCGACTACATCGTCGCCATCGACGGACAGAGCACCAAGGACATGAAGGACATGTATGCCGCCCTCATTGGCAAGGCCGACAAGGCAGTGCTCCTCACCTTAAATAATAAGGCCTCTGAA
>JAEEGH010007471.1_pt1 | contig 26256 bp, 21 predicted proteins | sample 9134181 | NCBI WGS metagenome assembly JAEEGH01 (sample SAMN16246544, study PRJNA631951) | gut metagenome | biome: gut microbiome; feature: rumen; material: DP-attached | host: Bos | place: Iran: Karaj | collected 2018-10 | reverse complement strand
GATTCTCTTTATCATGATTCTGGCTTAATTCGGCGTTTTACCCGTCAGTGCCTCCACGAGGGCGTCGAGCTGCTGCTGGGTCATGCCGTGGGTGAGCAGATAGTCGGCAAAGGCCTCAGCGTAGTCGACGGACGGCAGCTGGTCTTCGTCGATGACGTCAGCATAATACATCAGGCAGGTGTGGAGCCGCAGCTTCACGAGGCTGTTGCACAGCTCAGGATTGTTGACGGGATTGATGTGATAATAGTTGTCGTAGGTTATCAGATAGTCGGCCACAATCTCGTCGTAGGTAGCGCCGCAGAGTCCCTCGAGCAGGGCGCAGACGTAGCCCGTGCGGTCTTTTCCCTCCATGCAGTGAACGACGTAGGGGGCAGGGTGCGACGGCAGCTCCTTCAGGGCTTCAGTGAGCCGGCGGTTGTAGTCAGGAGCGGTGGGGTCGGCCTTCAGCGGACAGAGGATGACGCTGCCGCTGTCCCAAAGCGTGCGGCTGTAGGGCGGCATGTCGTAAGTGAGCATCTTCTCCTCGGTATCGGCGAGGTTGAGCACGGTCTTCACGCCCTGCTGCTCAAGGTATTCGGACACGTAGAAGGCGCGGTTGCTGCCGTTGCTGAACGGCGACGAACTGCGATGCAGCACGCCGCTGGCCAGGCTGCCGCCGCTGGCAGCACGCGCATTGTCATACTGGGCATCGGTAGACTCGGCGTAGTGGTCGCGCTCGTTGACGTACTTCATGCTCATGGCCTGCTGCACGTCGAGGCAGCCGCCCTTCTGATGCATGGTGATGGTGACGGGCTGGCCCTCAAGTCTGGTGAGCTCGTAGGGCACTCCGACGTTGTTGGCCGTGAAGCAAATGCTGGGATAGGTGGGATAGGCCACGCAGAGGTATTCGCCGTTGCGGGTGTAGTAGCCGTCGTAGTAGGGCATGACGATGTCGTTGCCGGCGACGGAGATGCTGACGACGTCGCCGAGGGTGAATCCGGCCTTGGTCATGTCGGCCTCAGTGAAGTCGAGCATGGCCGCTCCGAACTCGTTGTACGACGAGATGATGCCCGTAATCGTCGGCCGGCCGCCGCTGGGGTTGTCGTCTTTGGCGCACGAGGCCGTGAGGGTCAGCAGACTTACAAGCATGAGCAGGAGAGCGGTCCTGCAGCCGCCCTGCAACGATGCAGAGGTGTGTGAACGTTTTGATTGGCAGTTGGTCATTGTTGGAGGAGTTGAGGAGGTGAGGAGTAAGGAGGTGAGGAGTAAGGAGATGAGGAGATGGCCTAAGGCTCTTTGACGTTGAAGGCCATGAGGGCCGAACCGCGACGGACGTAGAGAACGCCGTCGAAGATGGTGGGATGAGAGAAGCAGGCTCCTGAGCCGTCAGTAATACGGAACTCGCTCACGACGTCGAGCTTCTCAGGATTAATGCGTGCCAGGCCCATGGTGCCTCGCCGCTCATCGAACATATAGAACATGTCGTCGGCCACGATGAGGGCTCCACGCCCCTTGTTGCCTCCGACCCACGGGCCACTGCTTCAGCAGGTTTTTCTCGTTAGTATAGATGCCGCAATGGTTGGCCCCACGGAAGTCGACCTGCTGGGCCTGGATGCTCGCAGTGCAGAGTGCTGAGATCAGAATTAAAGAAAGTCGTTTCATATGTTGCTGTCAGTTCGTTCCTTGTGTATTGAAATTGGTGCAAAAATACATAATAATCCGCAAACCTTCAAACTTTTTCGGATAAAAGTGAGGATTTGGGCGGGAGCTCTGAGAAACAATTTAGGAACGCGCGCGATAGTCCTTCGGCGTGACGCCCTTCTTACGCGAGAAGAACTTGCTGAACGAGGGGGCGTCGGCAAAGTGTAGCCGAGCGGCTATCTGGGCAATGCTGAGCGACGTGGTGCGCAGCAGGTAGGAGGCCTCCATCAGCAGGTGCTGGTTGATGTAGTCGACGACGGTGCGGCGCGTGACCTGACGGACGATGCGCGAGAGATAGACCGTCGAGATGTTGAGGGCTGCGGCATAGAAGGCGATGTCGTGATGCTCGGCAAAATGCTGCGGCAGCAGGCGGATGAAGCCGATGAAGATGTCCTCGACGCGCTGGGGCACACGGCGCTCGCTGATGGCCCTGGTCTGCGCACTCTGCACGTCGAGCAGGAAGACGGCATAGAGCATCTGCAGAATCTTGCTCTTGTAAATGTGGTCGGAGTGGAGATAGCCGATGATCTCGTGCATCTTGTCCTCCAGCCGGCGGGCATCGTCGTGGGGCAGCGCAATCTTCGGCTCGTGCAGGTAGACAATGGGCACGTAGGCAATATTGACGAGGTCGTGAACGGTTGGCGACTCGATGGTCAGGTGCTCGTCGGCCAGCAAGCAGATGCCGCGATAGTTGTCGGAGGCGGCCAGTACGGTCACCTCGAGTCCTGGCGAATAAATGTAGAGGTCGTCGGGCTGCAGGGTCAGCTCCTGGCCGTTATAGACAATCGTGAGCCAGCCCTCGGTAACGAGGGTAAAGCTGTAGGCCGCCATGAACCCCTGCGTCTTGTTGGTACGGAAGGTGAGGGCTGCATCCGTCTGCTGACAGTACATCCTGCCGTCCCACTGCTCGAAAGGCAGCTGACCAATCATCCTGACCCATGCTTCACGTAAACTATACATAGCGGCGGCAAAGTTACGAATAAATTCTGATACTTGTATCGTTTCAGACAATTTTTGTATCATTTCAGATTTGGAAGGAAAGGAATTATGGCGTAACTTTGCAGCTGAAACTTAAAAACAAACCTTTTCTTTTAATCAAAAAACAATTATGGACAAGCAGAAATCAATTGAGGCATTGCAGTTCTTTGCAACGGGACTGACTGAAGGTGCTCTGGTACACAAGTTGCAAGGTCAGATTTTCAAGGCTCAGGGCTTTGGAAAGTTAGGACAGAAGTATGTTGACCACTTCAACGAGGAAATGACGTGGGTGGAGAAGTTCGTGGAGCGCATTCTCGACCTCGGCGGCGAAATCAAGTTCGACGGCGCCAAGAGCCGTGAGCTCATCCAGAACCCCATCGAGTATATCAAGGCCGACCTCGACATTCAGAAGGCTGGTGTCGACCTGCTCTACAAGTGCTGCGAGACACTGGTGAACGACCCCACGACCTACGAGATTATGGTGGGCTACCTGAAGGACGAGGAGGAAGACCTCTACTGGAGCCAGGGCGCTCTGGATATGATTGAGTGCATCGGCACGCAGAACTGGCTGTTTACACAAGTATAAGGTATGAAAGAGCAAGTATTACAGGCCATGCGCGAGGCCGGCAAGCCCGTCTCGGCAGGCGACGTGACAAAGGCACTGGGTGCCGACCGCAAAGAGGTTGACAAGGCTTTTGCCGAGTTGAAGAAGGAGGGTGCCATCGTGTCGCCCGTACGCTGCAAGTGGGAACCCGCCAAGTAATTGCGTTATGAAAATCAAAGCAGTAAAATTCAGACGTGACGGGTTCTACACCCAGCCCTTCGTCATGGGCGGCGAAGAGGGAATGGAAAAGTTCGACAAGAACATCCGTTATCGCGGCAGTCTGCAGAACTATCTGATTGACACGGGCAGCGAAGTGATTCTGGTGGACACGGGAATCCCTGCAGGAACACCCGAGGAAGCACCCGATGATAACTCGCTGGCCTTCACCGGCAAGGACATCTGCACCTACATGGAGGCGTTTGCAGCACTTGGCTACAAGCCAGAACAGGTGACGAAGATACTGCTTACCCACCGCCATGCCGACCACAGCGGCGAGTTGCGCTCGTTCCCCAATGCCAAGGTCTACGTGAACGAGGAGGAGACGGACGCCGCCGAGCTGCAAGGTCTTACGAATCTGGTTCCTGTCAGCTTCACCGACGGGCCGTACTACAACTTCCCTGAGAGTCAGAAGATTCATGACGGCATCTATCTCATCAAGGCCAAGGGTCACACCAAGGGCAACAGCATCATCGTGGTCGAGGCAGACGGACTGTTCTACATGATTCACGGCGACATCACCTACGTTGACGAAGCCCTGTATGAGGATAAGCTGTCGGTAGTCTTCGACGACCTGCCTGCCGCCCGCGAGACGCAGAACCACATCCGTGAGTTCATCCGCAACCACCCGACGGTCTATTGCGGCACTCATACCCCTCAGGGCTATGAGAATTTGGAGGCCAAGCGCGTGATGGATCTTGACAATCCCGTGCCAACCGTTTTTGCTGAGGTAGATTTCTCCAAGCAGGAAGCCTCAGGCAAGTACGTCTGCTCCATCTGCGGCTATGTGTACGACCCCGCTGAGCACGACGGTGTGGCCTTCGAAGACCTGCCCGACGACTGGCGCTGCCCGCGCTGCAAGCAAGGCAAGGAGAAGTTCAACAAGGCATAGGTCCTGGCGAACTGATATGAAGAGACTATCTGCAGTTTGGCTCTGCCTGGCCTTGAACCTGGTGGTTCAGGCTGTACGGGGGAACACGTATCCCAGGATACAAGAGGCGCCCAAAGAAGGGTATTTCCCCCTGTCAGAAGCCGTCATCTACACAGATGCCGACGACCATCGGGTGGTAGAGATTGCGGCAGCCATGCTGGCTGACGATGTAGAACGAGTCACAGGCAGGCGCCCTCAGCTGTCAACAGCCAGGAAACTGCCCAAGGGGTCTGCTCTCGTAGCAGGCACTCTGGGGCACAGCCGGCTGATTGACCAGTTGGTGAGCAAGCTGAAGATAGACATTACTGGCATCAAAGGCAAGTGGGAGTCATTTATCATGATGACCACAGAGCACCCACAATACCATACGCCTTTGCTGGCCATCATCGGCAGCGACCGTCGCGGTACTGCCTACGGACTGACATCGCTCTCTGAGGCTATCGGCGTTTCGCCGTGGTATTGGTGGAGCGATGTCAGCCCTGCTTTTAGGGCGGCATTGCATGTGGAGCCTGTTTCATACTGTCAGGGTGAGCCCTCTGTGCAGTATCGTGGCATCTTCATCAACGACGAGCGGTTTGGCGGATGGGCACGATGGGCTGAGAAGAAATACGGGAAGGTGGGGCCTGAAGTCTATCAGAAAGTCTTCGAACTGCTTCTTCGCCTGAAGGCCAACTACTTGTGGCCTGCCATGCATCCTGGCACACAGGCCTTCAATGCAGGCGACGGTGAGAATGCCCGTCTGGCTGATGACTATGCCATCGTGATGGGCTCATCGCACTGTGAGCAGATGCTGAGAAACAACGAGGGGGAATGGAAGGTTGTAGGCACTTACGGCGACTTCAACTACATCACCAACCGCCAGACCATGCAGCAGTACTGGGAGGAGCGCGTGCAGACCAATGGCAAGTATGAGAACACTTACACCCTCGGCCTGCGAGGCATTCACGACTATCCGATGGAGGGTGCCAACTCGACGGCTGAGCGCGTCAGACTGATGCAACAGGCCATCGATGACCAGCGCGACATGCTGCGCCGGAATATTGACAAGCCTATCGACGAGATTCCCCAGGTGCTCTGCACCTACGAGGAAGTGCTTGATGCCTACCATAACGGACTACAGGTGCCTGACGACGTGACCTTGCTCTGGAGCGACGACAAGCACGGCTATTGCCGAAATCTCTCCAATCCTTCTGAACAGCAGCGCAGAGGCGGAGCGGGCATCTACTACCACCTGTCGTATCACGGCGACCCTGCCAGCTGGATCTGGCTCTCGCCGCTGTCGCCGACATTCCTCGCTACTGAACTGCATAAAGCCTACACATTTGGCGCTCGTAAGATTTGGGTGTTCAACGTTGGCGACATCAAGCCCGCCGAAAAGGAAATCTCGTTTGTGATGGACCTGGCGTGGGACATCAGCCGCTGGCAGCCTGCCGATGCGCATCATTATATAAGGTATTGGGCAGAGAAGACCTTCGGACGCGAGGCCGCACAAGAGATTGCCGACGTGATGGCCGGATACTACCAGTTGCAGGCCGGAGGTAAAGATGCGCACGTATGGTTCATCGACTATTCTGAAGCGCAGATTGAACAGCGCATTGCCCATTGGCGGGCGCTGGCTGCTCAAGCATCCGACCTGGAAGAGCGCATCCCTGCACAGCTGAAAGATGCTTACTTCGAACTCGTCAGCTATCCTGTGCGCGGCGCTGCCATGATAAACGAATATCAGTTGCTTGCCCGCCGAAGCATGGTGCGCGCCACTAATTGCGACAGCATCGGAGCTATGGCCGATGCCGACAGAGTCAGGCTGATGTTCACCCAGCTGAACGATTGGACCAGGCACTATAACGACGAGATTCTCGATGGCAAATGGGCGGAGTTCTTCAGCTGGCAGCCTTACCACTGGTACCGCTCTGAGAAGATTGAACAGCCCGTTGCAACACCAGAGCTGATTGCGAAGGCCACGAACGGTCCCCTACCCCGCTTCCTGTCTGTCAGCGATGCACTCTCATGCGAGGGGGCCCTGATTGATTGCGACAAGGAGGGAGAAATCCCCATCTGGGTGGAAGCGCTAACGCCTGTGCGCAATTTCTCGAAGACGCCTGCCGACAATGTTTTCTGCAATGTCTGTCTGCATCACGCCGACGTCACCACGCAACAGTTCGAGGCCTCAGCCACACCCATCAACAACATCTGGCATGCGCCCTATATCGGCCCCATGTGGAGCCAGGTGGGAGTGCTCAGCCTGAAAAAAGGCGAGAACCGCCTCTATATAGCCGACCTGAAGACTGATGCCCGCATCGACCGTATCTACATCGGCACCTGTCCTCCGTTTGCGCCAGAGCCGCGTCTCAGAATAACTGCCTGTGACTATCAGCAGAAGCATGCGAGCATCAAGCGTATTCCGCAGTTGGGCTATACCGACGGCATGATGGTGCAGCCGTTCGATACGCCCTCGTATCAGCAAACGACAGCGGCACCATACATTGAGTATGAACTGGACCTGCTGCCAACCGACTCGCTGATTGAGATTCGCACCCTGCCCACTCTGCACGTCTACGATGGACGCGACGCCCGCTATGCCGTACAGATAGGAGATAATTCCCCAACTGTATTCTCCATCCACGACAACGATTTTACGGCTGAGTGGCGAAGGAATGTGCTACGCGGCTATGCCTCGCGCAGTCTGCCCGTTACTGCTGCCGGCCGTCAGCGCCTGCGCATCTATCTGCTCGACCCAGGCATCGTGATACAGGAATTGCTTGTTCAGGTAAAAAAATCGTTAATTCTTAGGAGGGATTATCCCAGAATAGGGGAAAAAGGCGTATCTTTGTGGCTGAAACTAAAACTCATTTTTTTACAAACTACTGAACAGAGATGAATCGCAGTCAGGAAATCATCCGCACCAGCAGGATTGGCATAGCCGCCAATGTGCTGCTGGCCGGATTCAAGGCCGCTGTGGGCATATTGGCCGGCAGCGTAGCCATCGTGATGGACGCCGTTAACAACCTGAGCGATGCGCTGTCGAGCGTCATCACCATTGTCGGCACCAAACTCTCGCAGCGGCCGGCCGACCGCAAGCATCCCTTCGGCTTCGGGCGCATCGAATACTTCAGCGCCATCATCATTGCCGTCATCGTGCTGTCGGCGGGCATCACCTCGCTCATCGAGTCAGTCAAGAAGATCTTCGACCCCACGGAGCCTGAATACACGACGACAACACTCATCGTCATCGCAGTGGCCATCGTGGTGAAACTCATTCTGGGCCAGTACGTCAAGCGCAAGGGAGAGCAGCTGAAGAGCGACGCCCTGATAGCGTCAGGGTCGGATGCCCTGTTCGACGCCGTCATCACGCTGGCTACGCTCATCTCGGCTGGCGTCATGCTGTTGTGGGGTGTGTCGCTCGACGGCATCTTGGGTGCGCTGATCTCTGTGGTCATCATCAAGGCGGGTATCGAGATGCTGGCCTCGCCCGTCAACGAACTGCTGGGCACAAGCATCTCGGCAGAGCTCACGAAACAGATTATCAAAGAGGTCTCCGACTTCGACGGCGTGCATGGTGTGTACGACCTGATTCTGCACAACTACGGACCCGACGTGAAGATAGGTTCACTCCACATCAATGTCTACGACACGATGTCGGCTCACGACATTCACGGGCTTACCCGCAAGATCACCATGCAGATGTTCGAGCGTCACGGCATCATCATGACCGTTGGCGTATATGCCGTTGCCACTGGCAGCAACCGCCGCTCCGAACTGCAGTCGCAGGTGATGAAGACCCTCGCTGCCCACAAGGATATTGTGCAGGTGCATGGGTTCTATTATTCTGAGAATGAGAATCTGCTTTCAGTTGACGTCGTTCCCGATATCTCCGTCCACGACGATGCAGCCTTCGTAGGCCAGCTCACCAGCGAGATTCAGCCCCTGGTGCCAGGCATGCAAGTGGCCATCGTGGTTGACCACAATTACAGCGAGTAGCCGTTCAGGTAAAAATCGTTAATTCATAGGACGTTTCTCACGGGATTAGGAAAAAACGATGTACCTTTGCAGCCGTGAACTGGACTAAGAAACGACATTTTGCATCATGGTTGCTATTGGCAGTGTTTGTGCCAATGCTGCTATTCTCGTCGCTTCACGTTCACGGCGACAGTCTGTCAGATGCTGAAACGGAGTGTACGGACTGCGTGCATCACAGTTGTCATGGTCACCTGACGCAGACGTCGCTTTTGGCACACGACTGCGTGCTCTGCCAGTTTCTGACGCTAACCACGCTGACAGCTACTGTGATGGCCGTCAGGGTGTTCACTCATGTATGTAAGACGAATCATGCCCAGCCTTTGTGCAGCCACCATGCTGCCTGCTGTGGCATCATTGTTACGCGCGGGCCTCCTTTTGTCTGAGTTCCAGCGGCTTATACATTACTTATATACATCCTTTTTATCAAATCACAGAATGAAGACAAGACATATCATTCTGCCATTGTTGTGTGTATGCACGACGGTGGCAGCACAAGACAACATAAAGGTGCACCGTCATGCGGAGGACTCGACCGATGTGTTTTTCCGCCATCTGAACCTGAACGAACTGACGGTGACGGGCGTAACGGGCGACACCAAACTGAAGCACGCTACAGCTCCCGTGAGCATCGTCACTGCACAGGCACTCAGGGCCACAACATCGACCAATATCATCGACGCCATCAGCCACCAGCCAGGCGTCAGCCAGCTGACGACGGGCGGCAGCATCTCGAAGCCCATCATCCGAGGTCTGGGCTATAACCGCGTGGTGGTGATGAGCGAAGGCGTGCGCCAGGAGGGACAGCAGTGGGGCGACGAGCACGGCGTCGAGGTCGACGGCAGCAGCGTCGGCTCAGTAGAGATACTGAAGGGCCCCGCCTCGCTGATGTACGGCTCCGACGCAATGGCGGGCGTGGTCATACTCCATGCTCAGCCGACGCCAGCCGAAGGCGAGATGCGCGCCAACGTCAGCTCGGAGTATCAGACCAACAACGGCCTCTTCGGCTACAACCTCTCGATGGCTGGCAACCAGCGGGGCTTCGTGTGGGACGCCCGCTTCAGCGACAAGATGGCCCATGCCTACAAGAACAAGTACGACGACTACGTCAGCGGCTCACAGTTCCGCGAACGGGCGGGCCGGCTATTGCTGGGCCTGAACAAGTCGTGGGGCCACTCGCGGCTCACGTGGACGGCCTACCATCTGACGCCGAGCATCATAGAAGGCGAGCGCGACGCCGTGACGGGCGAGCTGCTGCGCTCGGCGGCCTCCAGGACGAGTTACGCCAAGTCCCTACCCTTCCAGCAGGTGAAACACTACAAGCTGGTATGGGACAACTCACTCAACCTCCCTTCGGGCTTCCTCAAGGCCATCGTGGGCTATCAGCAGAACCGCCGGCAGGAGTTCGAGGAGTCGGCCGACGACTACGAGCTGTTCTTCAAGCTCAACACGCTGACCTACGACCTGCGCTACGTGACGGCCGAATGGGACGGCTGGAAGTTCTCGGCCGGACTCGGCGGCATGTATCAGAAGTCGGGCAACGAGGGCGAGGAATACCTGATTCCCGACTACCGCCTGTTCGACTTCGGACTCTATGCCACAGCCACCAAAGCCATTGGCGAGCGCTGGACGCTGAACGGCGGCGTGCGATATGACCATCGCGGGCTTCACGGCTATGAGCTGGACGAGGAAGGAGAACTGCGCTTCCGCGACTTCACCCGCCACTTCAACGGCGTGACGGGTAGCCTGGGAGCCGTCTGCAACATCAATGACCACTTCAACCTGCGCCTGAACCTGGCACGCGGATTCCGCACGCCCAACATGAGCGAGCTGTCAGCCAACGGCGTTCACGAGGGCTCCATACGCTACGAACTGGGCAACCAGCAGCTGAAGGCCGAGTACAGCCTGCAGGCCGACCTCGGGCTCGACTTCACCTCGCGCTACGTATCGGCCCAGGTGGCGCTCTTTGCCAACCGCATCGACAACTACATCTTCACCCATCGGCTGGATCAGGTAATCGAAGAAGGCTACCTGACCTACGCCTATACCCAGGGCGACGCCCGACTGCTGGGCTTCGAGGCCGGCGTCGACTTCCACCCGGTCCACTCCGTCCACTTCTCAAACACCTTCTCGTATGTCGATGCCCGCCAGATGAATGCCAGTGCCGACACGAAATACCTGCCCTTCACGCCAGCACCACACTGGTCGTCGGAGCTGAAATGGGAACTCACGCACCACTCGCACCCGACGGTCAGTCATCACCACACGACAGAAGCCGCCCACCGCTCGCTGCTGAACAACCTCTATGTGGCTGCCGGACTTGACTGCTATCTGAAGCAGACCCACATCTACAGCGCTGACGATACAGAGACCACGACGCCTGGCTATGCGCTGGTCAGTCTCTCGGCAGGCACCGACATTCAGGTGAAGCGGAGAAAGGTTGCCGAACTGTACATCACAGCCGACAACCTGCTGAACAAAGCCTACCAGAACCACCTGAGCCGGCTGAAATATGCCGACGAGAACGTGGTCACGGGCCGTCGTGGCGTCTACAACATGGGCCGCAACATCACGTTCAAGCTCGTGGTGCCCATACGGCTGTGACGGCGCCACAATACCCACTTCTTGTTAATCTGCTTTTGCTGACCGTCACAGGTGCGCATTGCTTAAAACACTCGTTTTTAGGTATTGCGCACCTCGTTTTTTCGAGGCATTAAATTCATAAAGTATTTGTTTAGTTTGAGGTGGCTGATCGGCGACGATCGGCCACCTTCTTTTACTACTCAACTCCTCAGCTCCTTACTCCTCAGCTCCTTCGCTCGACCTTGGTCGCTTGCCTAAGCAAGAACTCCTCACAGATTCTGATTGAAGAAATCAGCCAGCTGGTCCCAGGGAATCAGGTTCTTTGGCTCACCCTTGCCCGTCAGCTCCGTGTAGCCGCCGTCGTAGAGGTCGCAGTGTGTGGCTCCAGGGATGATGAGCAGCTGCTTGTTCTCAGGATTTGGATTGGGTTTGCCGACGGTGTTGTAGCCTTCGGCCTTGCCCTCCACCATGTACTTGTAGGCAGCCTCGCCAAAATAGCGCGAGTGGGCCTTCTCGCCGAGCATCACGAGGACGGCCGTGCGAATCTCGTTGATATAGTAGAGGAAACGGGCGTTTGCGTAGGCCTGCGTGCCGATGGTGCGCCAGCCGTCGTTCGAGTTGCCCGAGCGGGCATGATAGCCGCGTGGCGTCTTGTAGTAGTCGAAGTAGTCCTTCACAAACTGAGGAGCATCGTCAGGCAGCGGGTCAATCACGCCGCCAGCCATTGCCAGCGGGTCGGCCAGACGCTGCTTGGCCATAGCCTCACGGGCCGCATGGCGCGACTCCTCCTTGTCCTCGCTGTCGAAGTAGCCATTGCCGCTGACGCGCGTCATGTCGTACATCGTCGAAGCCACAGTGGCCTTGATGCGCACGTCGGCAGCGGCAGCATTCAGGGCGATGCCTCCCCAACCGCAGATGCCGATGATGCCAATCCTGTCAGCATTCACGTTCTCCCGCTTCGACAGGAAGTCGACAGCAGCCATGAAGTCCTCCGTATTGATGTCGGGCGAGGCCGTGCGACGAGGCTCGCCGCTACTCTCACCAGTATATGACGGGTCGAAAGCCAAGGCCACAAAGCCGCGCTCAGCCATCCTCATGGCATAGAGTCCGCTCGATTGCTCCTTGGTGGCGCCGAAGGGCCCGCTCACGGCAATGGCAGCCATCTTTCCCTCGGCATCCTTTGGCGTATAGAGGTCGGCAGCCAGCGTCAGTCCGTACTGTGTTTCAAACGTCACCTTGCGGTGGTTCACTTTCTCGCTCAGCGGGAACACCTTGTCCCACTCTTGTGTCAGATTCAGTTCCTGTTTCATATTCTCGTCTTTCGTTTGTTTGTTACTGTTGTTGCAGCCTGCGAGCAACCCGCCCGTCAGCACTGCGGCTAATAATATCCGCTTCATCATTCTGATAGTAAAACTTTTCTACTTTACCTCCACATCTCCTTACTCCACATCTCCTTACTCACCCTTCCCTTTCAAGAATGATGTTAATCAGTGTCGTCACGTCTGCGGCGTTCACCTTCCCGTCGCCATTCAGGTCGCCCCTAAGCTGGCTTACGGGAGCAGAGAGCGACAGCATGACGCTGACGTTGCTTTCGCCAGCCTTCAGGAATGACTGCAGCTCGCGCTCCGACAGTCCGTCAATCTTTCCCAGGCGGGTGTAGCTCCAAGAGTTAGAGCCGTAGAACAGGCAGATGTTGCTGCCGTTGTAGAGGATGACGTCGCCGGCCTGAGCCGTCGTTTGTTCGTTGCTCGTCGGCAGCGAGAAGCCCAATGCTCCCCAAATCTCGAAGCCGCCGCTGCTGTTCAGCGTCACAGTGACAGGCGCCTGCTTCAGCTTTTCCACCAGAGCCCGCGTGGCAGCATTGTCAGCGAGAGTCACGCTCTGCGTCTTTCGGTCGATGGAGATATACATTTTATCCATAGCAGTTTGTTGTTCAGCGAATTTCTGCGTCTTGAGCCAGCCCTCTATCAGCGAGGTCGTATTGCTGCGATTCGAGTTATTGATCCACAGCGCATCGCCCATCCAAGTAACGTTCTTTACGAGCCGTTGCGCATCTGCCACCACACCGCTGATGCTGCTGCTCGCACTCGACACAATCAGGCCGACATTCTTGCCAGCCATCTGCCCTCCGTAGTTGAACAGGTACGTCTGCATGATGGCAGCCATCTGGCTCCACCACAGCGGCGTGACGACGATAATGTTCTGGTAGCCGCTGAGCGAGGTCGTCACAGGGTCGATGGCCGGGTAGCTGTCGGCATCGTTCGGATTGGCCTTGATGGCGTTCAGCAACTGAGTGCCCAGCGCATAGCCGTTAGCCTCGTACTTCAGTCCCTTCTCGGCAGGCTGAATCTCCAGCACGTCAGCCTGAATCTGGCTTGTCAGCTTGTTCACAATCTCGCGGCAGTTGCCCGTGTAGCTGTAGTACACCACCAGCGTCTTGCCGGCATTAGTGGCAGTAACCTCTGCCATCACCTCGCTGTCAGCGGAACAGCAGCTAAGCAGCAAAGCTGCTAAAAACAAAAAAATCTGTTTCATTTCCTTTCGTTTTTGAATCACGCTGCAAAGTTACGAACATTATCTTATCCTGCCGTTACACATATTAGCTGATTATTAACCAATTTCACGGAAAACGGGCTTAATACAAAAAAAACATACCAGAAATAGGTATGCGGTTCTTTGAGCCATCCCTTCACCCCCTTCAAGTGGCTCTTCAAATAGTTACTTTCCAATAGCCCGTCTTGTTACTGCCTACGCGGACGATAAGACCAGCCTCACGCAGAAAGGCAATATGCTTGCGAACCATGCGGCTGCTAATGCCTAATGCCGCACCGATTTCTTCTGATGATGCTGAATGATTGGATTTTAATGCCATAAATACATCCCATGTGGCATCAGATATATTCGGAAATTCTTTTTTGAGTTTATTAGGAACTTTATTAGGAACTTTATTAGGAACTTCAACTTCATCTGCATCCTCATAATGCTCCATTGCATCGAGCAAGCACTTCAGCATAAACTCCACGAACAGGGTACTCTCACCAGCTGCATCGCTCTGGGCAATGACATGATAGTATTCCTGCTGATGTTCCTTCACGATAGTTTCTACAGGCAGCCACGCAAAGATGCCTTTCCAGCGAGAGAGCAACATCGTTTGCCAGAAACGGCCCATACGTCCGTTACCATCAATAAACGGGTGGATAAACTCAAACTCGTAATGGAACACACACGAATGAATCAATGGATGTTCTTTCGTCGTTTTCACCCATTGGAAAAGGTCGCCCATCAGTTGTGGCACACGATCAGCAGGAGGCGCCATGTGAAGGCAGTTACCGTTCCCATCAAACACGCCCACACCCTCCTGACGGTAGTGGCCTGCCTGTTTCACCAGGTCTTTCATCATCAGCTCATGAGCCTTCAGCAAATCCTTCTCCTTGAAGGCATCCAGCTGTGGCATCAGTCGATAGGCCTCAATGGCGTTCTTCACTTCCTGTATCTCGTCAGGAGCGCCCAACACTCGTTTACCGTCAATGATGTCCGTCACCTGTTTCAGCGAAAGCGTGTTGTTCTCGATAGCCAGCGACGAATGGATGGTTTTTATCTGATTCTTCTTGCGCAATATGGGCGAAGGAACGTTCTCGCCTAATCGCGCATTGATAATGCCTACCCGCTCTGATATCCCTGAAATCAGATGCAGCATCTCCGGCGTTATGTTGAATGGTGGCTGATACATAATCTCTTCAATGGATTTGATAGCGTCGAGCGTAGCGACCACGTTCTCTCATTAATACTTGATTCTGAAATAGTCGAGAATGGCTTTATAGTTGTCCTGTGCTGAGAGACAGGTGTCTGTAAGATAGCCATCGATATGGCCCCACTCACGCAGACCTCGATAATAGAACATCTTCAATTCGTCGGTGATGATGAAGGGAACAACACCACTACGCAGGCACTCTTTAAACATGGCAAGACGACCAACACGCCCATTACCGTCCTGGAACGGGTGAATCTTCTCGAAACGGACATGAAAGTCGAGGATATCTTCTAACGTGTGCTGCGGCTTTGCATTATAGGCATCAATCAGTCGTTGCATACTTTCATGCACACGTTCCGGCTCACACGTTGCCTCACCGCCCACCTCATTGGGGAGTTTCTTATAGTCGCCTACGGCAAACCAGTCCTTGCGGCTGTCGGATGTGCCTGATTTCAGGATGCCATGCAGCGTCTTCACCAGTTCTTCCGAAAGCGGTTCTTCTGCCTTGTCGATAATCAGGTCGATGCAACGGAAATGGTTCACCGTCTCTACGATGTCATTCACATTTATCGTCTCGTCAGCTGTCACACCAATGGTGTTCGTCTCGAAGATATAGCGTGTTTGCTCATGCGTCAACCGACTACCCTCGATATGGTTCGAGTTATAGGTCAGGTCTATCTGCGTTTTGTGATAGATACCGCCCATCATCTTCATCTCTTTCTGCTCACGAAGAATAGCAAGCAGCGGTGCTATATGTTCTTCCATACTTGTCTGTTTCGTTCGTTGTCCAGCTCGCTGCAAATATACTCATTTCCAGCGAGAATTAAGCGTTTTTACGATGTTTTTACACATTATTTAATAAATTGCGCAATTTGGCAGACAGAAGAATCGAAAATCTTATTACCATAAATCATCTACGGGACCACCCCGTGTAAGAATGTAAGATTGTAAGATTGTAAGGTTTTCCATTAATAATTTGTATGTTACCATGTAACAAGAGAACCGTCCCGCTGTTGCATCTTAGAAACCCCATAACGTTTTTTATTATAAATATTTGCTCATTTGAAATAGTTTCACTAATTTTGCCACCAAATATAGTGCATATGTATAGGAATGTTTTATTTGGGGATTATTTTCATTTGGGTTTTTCATTACCCCGATTAAAATGAGCGGCTATGAGCAAGAAGTCGATACGTTTTTTCAATGATCGCGAAGTGCGGGCCGTGTGGGATGAGGAACATAGCAAGTGGTGGTTCTCAGCTACAGATATTGTGCGTGCCATTAACAACGAGGAGGACTATACAAAATGCCGCAACTATTGGAAGTACCTGAAAGGGAAGATGGCCAAAGAGGGAATTGAACTGGTTAGTGTCGCTAACCACTTCAAATTTCTGGCTCCTGATGGTAAGCAGCGAGCTGCAGATGCACTCGATGCCGATTGCGTACAGACACTCGCCAAGAACTATCCAAACAATCGCGCACGAAAATTCCTCGACTGGTTCGTCTATAGCGACGGCTCCATCGACGGACAGAGCAAGAAAAAGGCTTATACCCTCGTAGAGAGTGGGCTGCTTGACTCGCTGGAGCCTGGGACAATCGAATGCCTGCAGCAGATTCATGCTTACCTGTTTGGTGGTCTCTACGATTTTGCAGGTCAGATTCGCACAAAAACCATCTGGAAGGATGGCACACTATTCTGCCGTGCCGAGTATTTGATGAAGAATCTGAGTATTATCGAGGCGATGCCTGAGACAACCTTTGATGAGATTGTTAACAAATATGTAGAGATGAACGTAGCCCATCCGTTTATGGAAGGTAACGGACGAAGCACGCGCCTCTGGCTTGACTTGATATTCAAGAAACAACTGAAGCTGTGCGTGGATTGGAGTAAGATTGACAAGAAGGAATACTTAGCTGCCATGCGACAGAGCACAACAGATGCTACTGCCATCAAAGCGTTGCTAAAACAGGCAATGACCGACAAGATTGACGATCGCGAGATGTTCATGAAGGGCATCGACTATTCCTATTATTATGAGCAGGAAGACTAAATAACAAAGTCTATGAACGGATATACAGAGAACGAATACGAACAGGCCTTGATTGCTTTGTTTAAAGAGTTGGGATACAACTACAAGTACGGTCCTGATATAGTGCGCGACTATACCAACCCGCTATTGCACGACGTGCTGCAGGAGTCGTTGCTGCGCATCAATCCTACGCTGCCCACGTCGGCTGTTGATGAAGCCATCAAGAAACTGCATCAGATAGAGGGATCATCGCTCTATGAGTGCAACTTCAAGTTCACGCAGATGCTGCAGTATGGCATTGAGGTGACGTTCAGCGAGACGAACGACAACCCCTGGGTGGCTCGCGAAGACCTGGCCTACTATGGGCGTGAGAACGAGCGCGTGGAAATGCAACAGGGACAGAAGACAAGGATTGTAAGACTGATTGACTTTGAGCATCCTGACGAGAACGACTTCCTGGTGGTGAACCAATTCACCATGCAGGAACTCGACACCAAACGACCTGACATCGTGGTATTCGTGAACGGGCTGCCATTGGTGGTCATCGAACTGAAATCACCCAGCAGGGAAGAGACGGATGCCAGCGAAGCCTATCTGCAGCTGCGTAACTATCAGAAGTTCATCCCCTCGCTCTTCATCTATAATGCCTTCAACGTGATGAGCGATATGGCGCTCACCAAGATAGGCACCGTCACAGCCAAGGAAGACCGCTACATGGAGTGGAAACAGCCTACTGGCGAGGTGGCTGACTATGATACTGCCATTAAGTCGGTATTCACGCCGAGGGTGCTGCTGAACCTCCTGAAGAACTACATGCTCTTCGATGTGCGCGAGGGCAGCTATGCCAAGATTCTGGCAGGCTATCATCAGTATTATGCGGTAGAGAAGGCAGCTCTGAAGACGGAAGAGGCCGTAAAGGGCGACGGAAAGATTGGCGTGTTCTGGCATACGCAAGGCTCAGGCAAGAGTCTGTCGATGGTGTTCTTAGCGCACCATCCCAAGGTGCAACAGATGAACCCCACGATTGTGGTGATTACAGACCGCAACGACCTGGACGAACAGCTGTATGGGCAGTTCTCGCGCACCATTGACTTCCTGCGTCAGCGACCTGTTCAGTGCACCAGCCGCAATGCAGAGAACGATGACACCTCGCTGAAAGCCATGCTGAAGAACCGCAATTCGGGTGGTATCATCTTTACCACGATGCAGAAGTTTGATGACTGGGACGGCGCACTCTCAGACCGTCAGAACATCATCGTGATGACCGACGAGGCCCACCGTGGGCAGTATGGCATGGAGGAGAAAGTGGATACTGAGGGCAATGTGCATATCGGTGCAGCCCGCAAGATTCGCAACTCGCTGCCTCATGCTTCGTATATCGGTTTTACAGGTACGCCTATATCAGACAAGGACAGGGATACCCGCGAGGTGTTTGGCGACGATATTGACGTTTACGACATGACGCAAGCCGTCAAGGATGGTGCCACACGTCCTGTCTATTACGAGAGTCGCGTCATCAAACTGAAACTCAACGACGAGGTGCTGGCCCAGATTGATGCCGAGTATGACCGGCTGAGGCAGGAAGGAGCCTCGGAAGAAGACCTTGAAGAGAACAAGAAGGAGATGTCGCACATGGATGCGCTGCTGGGCAATGATGCAACCATCAACGACCTTGTGACGGACATCATAGCTCACTACGAGGACAATCGCCAGTACGTCTGCTGTGGCAAGGCTATGATTGTGGCTTACTCGCGTCCGATAGCGATGAAGATATACAGGCGCATCCTGGAACTCCGTCCTGACTGGACTGAGAAGGTGAAGGTGGTGATGACTGGTGGCAATCAGGACCCGGAGGAATGGGCTGACGTCATCGGCAGTAAAGCCTACAAGAAAGAACTGGCCAAGAAGTTCAAAGACGAGGAAGACCCGATGAAGATTGCCATCGTGGTGGACATGTGGCTGACGGGCTTCGACGTGCCCTCGCTGGCAACGATGTATGTCTATAAGCCCATGAAGGACCACAACCTGATGCAGGCTATTGCACGTGTAAACCGAGTGTTCCCTGAGAAGGCGGGCGGTTTGATTGTCGACTATGTGGGCATTGCAGCTGCTCTGAAAGAAGCCATGAAGCGCTACACCAAGCGCGACCAGAACAACTATGGCGACAATGACATCAAGAAGAAAGCATACTCCGAGTTTAAGGAGAAGCTTGAGATTTGTCGTGACCTGCTGCATGGCTATGACTATACCCGTTTTCATCATGGTTCGCCTGCCGAGCGTGCCCAAATCATCAAGGGCGCTGTCAACTTCATGATTGCGCCTGAGAAGGCGGAGGACTGCAGGGAGTTCGTCAGGAACGCCTCGTTGCTGCGTCAGGCTGTAACCCTCTGTCGCTCTTTGCTCGTAGAGGCTGAGCGCTTTGAGGTAAGCTTCATGGAGTCAGTACGAATACTGATTATACGACTGCAGAGTCCAGGTAAGATCACCAAGAGGGAGATTAACAAGCGTATTGCTGCCCTGATTGAGCAGAGCGTCAACAGTGATGGCGTAGAGAATCTCTTTGACGATAGGGCTGAATTCTCGCTCTTCGATGAGAGATTCATGGAGGAGGTCAGGAAGATGAAGGAGAAAAACCTGGCTGCGAAACTGCTTGAAGACCTGTTGCGAGGGCGTGTACGCACCATGATTCGCACCAATATTGTTACTGGCGAGTTGTTCAGCAATCGGTTCAGCGAAACGCTTAACCGCTATGTCAAGGGTTTGTTGACCAATGAAGAGGTCATCCAGGAGCTGTTGAAACTGGCTCAGGAGATGATGGAAGCTGAGCAGAAAGGCAACGAATTAGGCCTCTCAAACGAAGAAAAAGCCTTCTACGATGCCTTGACACGTCCACAGGCTGTGAAAGACTTCTATTCTAACGACCAATTGGTGGCACTCACAAAGGATTTAACCGACATGCTCAGAAAGAATCGCACCATTGACTGGAACCGCAGAGAGGCAGAACGGGCCAATATGCGCCGCCTGGTAAAACGACTGTTGAAGCAATACAAATACCCGCCAGAGGAAGCAGAAGGTGCTATGAACATAGTACTGAAACAGTGCGAACAATGGGCTGAGAATCAGGATGTTGTGTAACACAGATAAATCTGTATCCAAGGGGCAGTCTGAACAGGACTGTGGAACCACCCCCGTGTAAGAATGTAAGATTGTAAGATTGTAAGATTTTATACCATTGAGTTCCTTGGAATATGGGAGCGGTTGATGAATCCGAATTTTAATTGTGCCGAATTCGACATAATTAAATCTCAGGCAGGGCTGAACCGTTTCCGTCTCAGTGCCAAAGAGTGGACAGAGAAGACTAATGCCATCGGTATTATCTCAAAGGCAGGACGTTATGGTGGCACTTATGCCCACAAGGACATTGCCTTTGAGTTCGCCATGTGGATAAGCCCTGAGTTCAAGGTCTATCTGATTCGAGAGTTCCAACGACTGAAAGACGAGGAGCAGAAGCAACTTGTTCTCCCAAAGCCTCTGTATCTCTTCCTGATGCTCCGCTTCGTCGGTATAAAGGTATTCGATAAGGTCTGCCTTGTCAGCCCATTCCTTGTTTTGCCTAGGGTTTGCGGAGTTAAAATTTATACCCTTTCCGATGTGAGCTCAAATTTGAGCCCACATACCTTTTCCCCTAGGGCATTGCCGCCGTTTCCATCATGGTCATTCATATTAAAACTGTATTCTGTATTCTGTATCTCGTACCTTTCGCGCGTAAGCTCGGCCGATGGTCATATTTGATCGCCACTTCTTCCTTCTTCCGTCAGGCCTCATTAGTTCCTTCATATTACTATTACCATAAATAACCACTGCGGAACCACCCCGTGTAAGAATGTAAGATTGTAAGATTGTAAGATTTTGCTGTGAGGTCAGACTTTCTTCACATTATCATTTCTCCAAAAACTTTACCAGAAATAATTTGTTCTCCTCTGATGCATTGTCTTGCATGACAATAGCAGTTTTGTCGTTATGGTTGGAAACGATAATGCTATAACCTTTATCTGAAAATAGAGGGGCACGGAGTCGTATTTCCATTTCGACGCCAGTTTCCTCATTCCTCATCAGCATACCAGGATAATCGCTACCAGCATCCATCAGGCCTGCTTGGGCATATCCTCTTTTTACCAGTTCTGATATAATCCAGCTAAAATGCATTTTATAGTCATATGGGAATCTGCCACGAAATCCTGCTTCAACTAATTCCCCTAAAAGCCATAAGCACCCCTTTGCACATTTAACCACCAGCCAGAGCAATGTGATGGCCCCAATAACCATCAAAATCGTTTGTAATACTTCCATCAATTATGAGTTTTAAAGTGAATAAAGATAATAGCAGACTAGAACATTCAGCCCCAAGAGAATGAGGTAGAACACGGCGAATATGATTAAGTTCACCATCTGATAGGTTGTGTGCCATTTTGTTGCTAACCGCTGCAAATCTTCCACACACAGATCAAATGCGTAGTTGAATGGCAGATGGTAATGCTGTAGCATTTTGATAAATGCATACACACATGCAATGCCATACAATGCCAAAAGGACAGATAAGACAAGTAGCCCCATCGAAAAGGTCCCCATCATCTTGTATACAGCTATTCCAAAGGGAACCAGTCCTGACAGAGTCAAGACCGCTCCTTGCACCCACAGGTTGAAAACTACAGAAATCTGCTTGTAGGTAAGCCCCAAAAGTTTACCTAACAAGCGTAGGAATAGAACACACAATCCGAATGGCAGCAATGCCAAATCTACTAGTCTAAACATTCTTTTCATAAGCCGCAGACACCTTTGCATAAACCCGTGCGAGTTTAGCATACTTCATTGTTGAATTAAACATGAGAACAAGTTTTTTAGTGAAACACACCTGGGAGTCTCCCAAATGCGGGTGCAAAGTTACAACATTATTTTGAAATCACCAAATTCTTACGTAATCGTCACGATATCAGATACTTACGATTTTGGCACGATTTTTGCATAAGAAGGATAGTTTTGGCGTGATTTGTTTTATTTCTCTATCAAAATTGCCCGTACCATCTTTCTCAATTCCTCCTTATTGGGAAGGAACAACTCATATTTCGACACGAACAAATTGGAATCCATGCCATACGTTGCATACTCCACCATCAGCTCATCCTTATAGTGACTCATGATAATTCCAATAGGGGGATTGTCGCCTTCCGCGTTCTCTTCTTTGGCAAAGTAGCCAAGATACATGTTCATCTGCCCAATATCCTTATGCTTCACGGCTCCACGCTTCATATCAATCAGCACGAAACAGCGCAAGATTCTATGGTAGAAAACCAAATCGATATGATAATGCACATTATTGATGGTCAGCCCATACTGCCGCTTGACGAAAGTGAAGCCCTTGCCCAACTCCAACAGGAACATCTGCATATTGTCAATCAGCTTTCCCTCCAAATCTTTCTCTTTGTAGCGTTTCTTATCCTCAATTCCAAGGAACTCCAGCGTATAAGTACTCTTCACCACATCCTCTGGCCTTTGGACCTTCTGACCTTCATGAGCCAGTCCCAGAACGCCTTGTTTGTCTTTGCTGACAGCCAAGCGCATGAAAAGCCCGCTCTCTTTTTGGCGATGCAACTCATCTACCGTCCACCCTTGAGAGATACACTCTTTTTCGTAAAACTCACGCTCTAACTGGTCATCTATCGTCACCAGTTCGCAGATATGCGACCACGTTAATTTGTCAGACGTCTGACAAATTTCAGAGACCTGTGTATTCGGGTTTGCCTTCTTCGATTACCTGCACAATCTTGTCGGCCAGTGATACCAACTCAGGATCTGGCAACTCAACTTTTATCTTCTCTATTTCGTTTGACATATTTCAATAACGTTGTAACAAAAGTCCCCGTGTTACACATGTTTGTCCACTATGCTCGTGAAACAATTATGCAAGACGTAACTTAATACTTTTTGCGCTTAGTCTGCCATATGATTTTACCTTGTTTATTGATATAGCCTTCTAAATCAAATGTAGTTCCAATATTCTTAAAATATGCAAGCCCACCAGTAAAACTACCACACTCAGAATAACTATATGGTATAGACAGACTCAAAACACGGTCTGCGTCCATTGAAATAAACCCCCACTTACCCATATGTGATGACAATTTGTCCAAGTGGGTTAATTGCTTTACTGCTGCGAGCCCTTCGGTAAAAGGTAATAATGAATCGTATGGCTCAGAAACAGGTTCCAAATTCCTGTCACAAAAGAGCCAAGCAGACTCGCCATCTGAATTATAACCTAAAGTTCCGACTAAACCATTGGAGAATCGGGTCACATCCTTAAACAGTTCTGTACGCTCACTTCCATCAAAACTAAGAGAAAGCATTTTGTCACCATTAAAATCTGTAAGATAATCCCCATTTTCATCTAAGAAAGAATAATAGACTCCCATAAAGCCCATATCTATCACAATAATAGGATACTCTAAATTATTATAGATGTGAGCAATGTTTGAAATAGGTCCTTTTTTTATCTCCCCCTTTTTGTCTATCTGAACCCAGTCTCGTTTAAACCCATTATCTCCAAGAGAGAAAGATGCAGATAAAGCCCAGGTTAGCCCATCCTTATTATAGTCATTAATTTGGGCATAGTCCGTTACGACTAGATTCCCATTAACGTCTATTACACCTGTACTGTTTAAAAATTCTGTAATTGATGAATCTGAAACTTTAACTAATTCTTCTTGTTTTTTCTTATATTTTACGACAGCGACTCCATTGTTAAACATTCTGCACAATTCATATTTCGCCTCAATTTTAACATTTCCTTCAATATCTTTATACCCGAACAATTTACTATCTTTATCTTGAAAAACGAATAACCCATCGTTCATTATAAGCTCATTTAGAGCGGTTTCTCTAAAGTTAAGATCATTGACTATATATTTATGTGCGAATTCAATCAAATTTGAGCCCCCCCAATCATTAATTGAAAGAAAGGGAATTCGCAATTGGTTTGTAGTATCAACCACAAGTTCATTGTTTTTGTTGATATAGCCGTATTTAATATGAATACAGCTATCTATATTGTCAGATATTCCTGGAATATCAAGTTCCTGAAACGATGATTTCTCTTTTTCAATGGTGATATGGCTAATAACGCATGCATATCCTTCTTTTGAAAAAGCCCCAGCATACTTATACTGTGGCTCGATTTTTACATTACCAATGCTATCAATAAAGCCAAATAAACCATTCACTTGTACTCGATACAAACGAGAATCATCATTATTACATGATAGCAATGTGATTAACACCAACAGAAGTGAAAGATACAATTTATACAATTTATTCATATGTCTTTTATTATTTGTTTGTCGAAGTGAGAAATGTATAAAAGATAGTTCTTATGACAGGAACTTTTGTTACATTCTATTTATACAAATGCTATAATTGAGACCACAACCAATCCTGCAATAATTATACCAAGGCATCCTCTTTTACGAGAAGAATTGCTTGGTGCGTCGGCAGTACGGCTGAGTACTTCTTTCTCAGTTACCATAGAACTTCCGTTTCCGTCATAATCTCCTTTTGTTCGCTTATTCTTAGTAAACACAACGTCGCCATTAGGTTCCGAATAACAATGGAATGGCAATACAATGCCAGATACCTGGTTAGTGTCATACAATGCTCTGTTATTAAGGAGTGTAAAAAACTTCTATGCTAAAGACTTGTCTTTGTCTGCATAAACTTCCTCAAAATATTGCTTTACATCTTCATCCTTATATTCAGGACATTCCGATAAATAAATCGTCCTTTGTTGGGCTTCTCTGTATAGCCTTTCAATGAATGGATTAACTTTTGCAATCACCCTTGCGTTTTTGCGCTCTTCAATTCCAAATCGTACAAGTTTACGACCTTCTGTCATTTCTTTGAGAAGAGCGAGAAAGCTATCATCCGTCCATGGTTCCTGCCTACGATACAATTCCTTAACGATTTCAATCGCCACCTCCAAATTATCTTCATAAAAATTAGGATATGTACTTTCAACTGACGAGGCAAGGTGTTCGTCAGTAAAACTAGGATGCTCTTCGCGAAACTTTGCAATAGCCGTCTTTGTAGCTGTTAGTCTTTTCTTCTCTTCCATTGTTTTAGGCTTTTTATGACAAGAGGGACTCTTTATACACGAAATCTCTGCCTGTTACAACTACCATAATTGTACTCTTTTATATCTGGCTGCAAAGATACGAATATTATTTGGATTGCGCACCATTCTGGCTGATTTTTTTTTAATCCGCCACTTAAATACAATCATGTTGTTGTCTCCGACAGAAACGAATGCAGATTCGAAAATCTTACATTCTTACAATCTTACAATCTTACATAGGGTATATGGACATGCGGAAAAAGGGGATTGTATTCTTAATAGTAATATAATATTAAAATAATATATTACTATTACACATAAATGGACTGTGGAACCACCCCCGTGTAAGAATGTAAAAATGTAAGATTGTAAGATTTGTGTAACCATCGTGGTGAGTCCGGTCTACCTGTCCCCATGAGGATGCGGGGGCAGATCGTGCTTCTCTTCTGGAGCGGCAGACAATCAGCCAGCCCTGCAGCAGCAGGGCATCTATCGCAAGATGCTCGTCCTACCTAACAACTGCCATTTCAGGTTCTTTTCTCCCCCCAAACCTTAGATTAGCAGCCTTGGGCTTTGCTGCTGCAAAGTTACAAAAAATCGGGCACATAACCAAATAAATTTCAGTTTATTTTTACTGCACATCAGAAAAAAACTTCGAAAATCTTACAATCTTACAATCTTACAATCTTACATAGGGTATATGGACATGCGGAAAAAGGGGAATGTATTCTTAATAATAATATAATATTATAATATTATATTATTATTACCCATAAATGGACTACGAAAACACCCCGTGTAAGAATGTAAGAATGTAAGATTGTAAGGTTTTGCAGAAAATGCGAAAAATAATTGCGGAAATGTTTGGCGGTCTCAATAATTTTTTGTACCTTTGTAGCTGTATACGAGAAGTCGTCCGGCGACGGAAAACTGAGGCAGTTAAGACGTCGAACTGCAGCAGTCAGAACAGCTAAAACGGCCAATTAGCTAAACGGAACCGGCGACGACGCGCGCGATGAGAAAGAAAAAGGATGAAAAACAAGAAGGCAATACTCTTCGTCTGTCACGGAAACATCTGCCGCAGCCCCATGGCGGAGTTCGTGATGAAGGACCTGGTGAGGAAAGCGGGGCTGGAGGACTGCTTCGTGATTGAGTCGGCAGCAACATCGACTGAGGAAATAGGCAACGGCGTCTACCCGCCGGCACGGCGCAAGCTGGCGGAGCACGGCATCGGCTGTCAGGGCAAGACAGCGCGCCAGATGACTCGCTCTGACTACGACCGCTACGACCTGCTGATTGGGATGGACT
>JAEEGH010007470.1_pt1 | contig 26257 bp, 20 predicted proteins | sample 9134181 | NCBI WGS metagenome assembly JAEEGH01 (sample SAMN16246544, study PRJNA631951) | gut metagenome | biome: gut microbiome; feature: rumen; material: DP-attached | host: Bos | place: Iran: Karaj | collected 2018-10 | reverse complement strand
CACCGTGGGCTCATTTTTATATTCCGAATTTTCCGCGGGTTATGAATGGTCTTGATGAAATGCACGAAGTCATTTCTACATTTACGCGCCCGCGCTGCTCTACAGCCGAAGACGTAAGGGATTTAATCTGCCTTTCAGTTGAAGATGCAATCGCTGATTCAGTTACAGTGCTTGAAGGCAGCATAGACTTGCAGTTTGTCGGCCACTATCACGAAGACTATGATGCATTTCTTGGGATGATTTCTGATGTTGTTGCTAAGTACCAAGACAAGATTGCGTTCCGCCCTGAACTTGGAATTGGAAAAACTTTTGATGACGAAAAAGTGCAGAAATGGGTGCCAATCTTGATGAAGAGCGGCGTTTTCAAGAGCGTAGACTTATACGGGCCAGAAACTTTTGACGGCGTTGAAAGGTTCAAGCCGCTTTATGAGCTTGCAGGCAAATGCGGCATGAAGCGCAAGGCGCATGTCGGCGAATTTTCTGACGCGGCTTCTGTAAAAGGCTTTATCGAAGAATTCTCTCTTGAAGAGGTTCAGCATGGCATCGGCGCGGCTAAAGACGACAAGGTGCTTCAGTTTATAGCAGACAAAAAAATAAGGTGCAACGTAACACCGACGAGCAACGTGCTTCTTTCTGCGGTTAAGCGCATGGAAGAGCACCCAATTAAAAAGATGTTCGAAGCCGGCGTGCGCCTTTCAATCGGCACAGACGATTTGCTGTTCTTTAACCGCTCTGTAAGCGAGCAGTGCGCAGATCTTGTAGATGCAGGCGTGCTGACGCAGGAACAAATCTTTAAGATTCTTGATGATTTTGAACGCTAGAGTTCGACATAATTTCCGTATAGACTATAAAAAAGGCTGTCTGAAAACAGACAGCCTTTTCTTTTTAATAATCCGGTTTAATATTTCAAGCTTTCAGCTCTTGCAGAATTGAAACGACGGCTGCTTTTTGCGGCTCGATTGTCTTTTCGGCGTTTATCTTTTTGAGCACGGCTTCAATGTTGGCCGGCATTTCCGGGGCTTCGCCGCACATTTGTCTGATACTGTCGGCTGAAAACGCCGGGTGGTCTCTTGAGATGAGCACCACAACGCCGCCGTCTTCTTCAATCATTTCGGTACGCTTGAAAGCTGCCGCATAAGCGTCTGCCGTCTGCGGCGAAACCATGATGTTATAGTCTACAAATAGCCGCCTTGCAGCTGCCTTGCGGTCCTCCTTAGAAACTTCCGCCGGGAAAACAAGCCCCTTCATTACGGCCGGGCTTGTCTCAAACAGAGATTCAAGCCGCTCAAGGTTAGAAGGCACTGCCGGATTTGCAGGGCCGCGCTTTGAAAGCGGAATGGCGGCGTCAGTCAAATCGCACATATTCATCGGGTCAACGCGCAGCGAAGATGTACAGTCTGTGATAAAGCCGTTGACCGGCAGCGAGAATTTCCAGCTGTAAAGTCCTGCAATCAAGTTACCGTAGTTGCTTGAAGAAAGCGCGTAAAAAATATCGCTGCAAACGCGGTTCTTTAGGCGCGTAAACGCAAAAGTGTAGAAGAACGTCTGCGGCAAAAGCCGCCCGATGTTCGACGTATTTGCAAGCGTAAGCCCGTATTTTTCGACCAACGCGCGGTCGTTGTAGATTTGCCTTACAAGCTCAATGCAATCGTCAATAGTACCGTTCACCTCAACCGGGTAGATATTTCCGCCGTTCCAGAAAAAGCTTTCAGGCGAAAGCCCGCGCATTGAGCCTTTCGGATAAAGCAGCACAGCTTTTAAGTGCTTTTTGTTCTTAAAAGCGCGCTCAATGCTTGCGCCAGTTTCACCGGTCGTATCCGTTATGACTATAGCTTCGGTCTCTTTCATTATGCAAATGTGCTCAAGGCAAGACGCAAGATAAGAGATGCCGAAATCTTTATGAGAACCTGTCGGGCCGTGATAAAGCTCAAGATGATAGAGCCTGTCGTCAAGCTGATTGAGCACCGGCTCGAAAGTAAACGCGTTCGTGGCGATTGCTTCAGAAATAATCGGGCTGAACTCTTCTTTTATAAGCGCCGACGTGAGCGAGCCGGCAATAGACGTAAACGATGTGTTTTCGTTCATGTATAAAATCCATGAACTCAAGTTTTCTTCATAAGCCGGCGTGTAAAGGCCACCGTCTGAAGGAATGCAGTCCAAAACTGCTTTTGAAAATGAAACTTTTTTATCTGGATTTCTAGTACTTACAAATTGCATAATTTCCTCCCATAAGGTGCAAGCAGGAACCCATATCAGAAGTTTTCAACAATATAACAGAGTTTTTCTGTTTTGTCTTTAAGATTTTGCTTCTATGCTTTTAGAATATATCAATTTTTGCCATGCTGCACATTAAAGTGCTGCATTACTTTAGTGTGTATTTTTCGATGAATTTGCACGGCCTGTAAGTCATTTTTGACTGGCGCAAGCCTTCGTCGCCCAGGTCTTGCTCGCGGTTTATAAACTGAATCTCGTCACCGAGCCGTGCGGCGGTCATCTGGTTCAGATATTGGTAAATGCCTTTGTAGCTTTCTATGCCTTTTTCAAAGTGCGTGCAAAACGTTTCGCCGCCGCACAATGTTTCGCCGAGCGCAAAGCCAACCGGCTTAGACTCAACATAAACAATAATGCCGAAAAACGGTGCTTCGCCGACAAGCTGCAATGCCGCTTTTGCCGTTTCATAATCAGACTGAATGTTGAGGTGCTCTTTCTGCCAAGCTTCAAGCACGGCTTCTGCGTCATGCACATTTTGCGCCGTTAATAGCTCAACGCTTGGCGAATAAGCTTTGACAAACGAATTCACATGATTCTTCTTTTTGTGGAACTGCTTGCCTTTAAGCTCGGCAAGGTCTGTCTTAAGATAGACATAATCTGCATTGTCGCGGTCTGTCGTAAAAAGCTCTGATTTTTCAGGTGCGTTCTGCAAAAAAGCTTTTAGAATTGATTCGCCGATAAGCACCGGTTTGAAGCCGTCTTTTTCGAGCATTTCAATTTCAGAGGCAGACGGCATGGCGTTGAGCGGCACAAAATAGTCTTTGCCGTTCTTTTTGCGCAAAAGTAGCAGCGCCCCGGATTTTGTGCTGCTCAGTCTGTAGTCATATTTTTCTTTATGGATAAGCAAGCTATAAAAAGTCAGTTCTGAAATTCCGTCTTTCAAGCTGTTCAAGACAGGCTCAATTGTGTCTTTTAAGTCTTTTGAAAAAGCCGCAGATTCCGGATATTCAGGGATTTTGCTCATAAAATTGAGCTTAATGATTTGAAATGCAAATGTCAAACAGCAACGGCGATTCTTCCGCGTTATAACAAAAGTTTCAAGATTGCCGCATCAACTGCGGCAATGACAATGTTTTGTTGCCGGGCAACAAAAGCGCGCGGCAGGCTCTGCAAACATGCGCGTTTTTTTGCAGATATTGTGTTTTATGTGCGTTTTGCGCATAATAGGCTCATGAGTTTTATTTCTCCAGCGTATGATGTGATTGTTGTGGGCGCCGGTCATGGCGGAATTGAGGCCGCACTGGCGACAGCAAGAACAGGTCTTAAAACATTATTATTAACACAAGCAATAGATGCAATCGGGCGCATGTCGTGCAACCCGTCAATCGGTGGAATCTCAAAAGGAAACATCGTCCGCGAAATAGACGCTCTCGGCGGCGAAATGGCAAAGCTTATCGACAAATCAATGATTCAGTTCAGAATGCTGAACAAGAGCCGCGGCCCAGCTGTTCAGGCTCCGCGCGCACAGGCGGATAAGCTGCTTTATTCTTCGCTTGCAAGAAAAACTGTAGAAGACCAGCCGAATCTTGATTTGCTACAGGATACCGCCGTCGATTTGATAACAGAGCCGCTCAAAAGCGCTGCCGACGGCAGACTGATCTGCAAAGGCGTAATCACAGAACGCGGCAGACAGATTCCGGCTACAGCCGTAGTCTTAACAACAGGCACTTTTATGGAAGGCAGAATCTTCATCGGTGAATATGACGCACCATGCGGACGTCTTGGAGAAGCCGCGGCGCTCGGACTTGGCAAAAACTTAAGACGGCTCGGCTTTACGGTCGGCAGACTGAAAACAGGCACACCGCCAAGAATTTTGCGCTCATCAATAGATTTTTCAAAGCTGGCTATCCAGATCGGCGACCCGGCGCAACCGTTCTCATTCAGCACAGACCGCGTAGACAGACCTTCTGTTCCATGCTGGCTGGTTTACACAAACCCTGAAACACACAGAATAATCAGAGAAAATATACACCGCTCGCCTCTTTTCAGCGGCAAAATCGAAGGCATCGGCCCGCGTTACTGCCCTTCAATCGAAGACAAAGTGCGCCGCTTTCCGCAGAGAGACAGACACCAGCTTTTTGTTGAGCCGGAAGGACTTGCAACGCAAGAAGTTTATCTCAACGGCTTTTCGTCATCTCTGCCGGAAGAAGTGCAGGACGCTTTCTTGCGCACGCTGCCGGGCTTTGAAAAAGCTGTTGTAACACGCCCGGGCTACGCCGTTGAATACGACTATCTTGACCCGACACAGCTTTTTCCGTCGCTTGAAACGAAGCACATGGCAGGGCTTTTCTGCGCAGGTCAGATTAACGGCACTTCAGGCTACGAAGAAGCCGCCGGTCAGGGACTTATTGCAGGAATTAACGCAGGCAAATATTGCAAGGCTCAAAAAACAAAGGGTTCTGCTGAAATTGCCGGATACGAGCCGCTTGTGCTTATGCGTAACGAAGCATACATCGGCGTTTTAATCGATGACCTTGTAACGCTCGGTACAAAAGAACCGTACAGAATGTTCACAGCGCGCGCCGAGTACAGACTTGCGCTCCGCCACGACACCTGCAACGAGCGTCTCTGCGAAAAAGGCTTTAAAGCAGGGCTCCGCACACAGGCAGAGCTTGATGCAGTAAACGAGCGCAAAGCAGCAAAAGAAGAGATCATAAGACAAATCCGCAAAGACCCAAAAATTACAAAGCTTATTTTTGCGGCGCGCCAGACAGACGATGATTCAGAAGCTGAAATTGCAGAAGAACAGACTAAAACAATCAACAAAGACGAGCAGCTTTTTGCAGATATTCCAAATCCGGGCTATCCGCAGGACTTGTGGGAAGCAGCTTTAGTTGACTACAAATATGAGCATTATATCGACAAGCAGAACAGACGCATCGAGAAAATGCGCCGAATGGACGAAACAAAGATTCCGCAAGACTTTGATTACGGAAAAGTCGTAAGCCTTTCTGCTGAATCGCGGCAAAAGCTTGAAAAGATAAGACCACAGACATTAGGTCAGGCGGGGCGCATTTCGGGCATACGCCAGTCTGACATAATGCTTCTGATGGTTCATCTCCGCTAAAAGATTTTGCACATCTGCCGCCGCGCCAGTGACGGCACAACAAAAAAGGCTGCCTGACAACGCTTGTCCGGCAGCCTTTTCGCTTTATTTCTTAGTTTTCTTTGTCTTTACAGCTTTTTCAGCTGGTGCTTTTTTGGCAGCCGGCTTTTTGGGCGCGGCCTTTGCAGCGGTGTCTTTTTTAGCATCAGCTTTCTTGGCTGCCGCTTTGGCTTTTGCCTTAGGCTTGGCTTTCGGCTTTGGCGGCTCAAGAAGCTTAAGCAGATTGTCTGCGTTATATTCAGCTTCTTTGACGTATTTGTTCAGCAGCTTGTTAAAAGAAGCAAGCTTTTCAAAGCCGAGCTTCTTATAATGCACAATACCCTGAGCAAGCGCAATCTGCTGCAGCGTAGCTTCCATCTGCTCTTTTCTGAACCAGCGCACGTTGTCGTATGTGTTCAAGCCTGTAAGAATATAAGCTTCTTTGTCGCCGAACAATGCAGAAACAACCTCAAAAGCGGCAAGCTTTTCAGTTTTAGCCGAAACCGCTGCATCGCAAAGCGCCGTCATGGCGACAGCCTGACGCTGTGCAACATAAGCATCAGAATCGACAGAGACCGCATCTTTAAGCAATGCGAACATCTTGCGGCTCAAGCCCCAGCTGCGTACAAGAAGCGCGCCGTCTGCCGGTGCCGCCTTTTTGCCGATTGCAAGCTTTGTCGCGTTGAGCACCGCAAAAATCAATGCGTGTTCCGCGCCGTGCGGCTTTGCAAGCAGCGTTTCGTACAAATCGCGGATATAAGAAATTTCCTGCTTTGAAATGCTTGTGCCCGGCTTTTCGGCAAGGCCCTTGAACTGAGCAATCTGCGTTGCGTCAGCCGCAAAGCTCTTCCAAAGCTTCTTCGCGTCAGCAGAAGCGTCGATAAGAGACTTGGCAAAAAGCTGTGATGCGCCGTAATTTCCGCGTACAAACTCGACAAGCTTTGCAAAATAAGCCAAGCCAGAGTTTTCGGCCTTCTTCAAGACTTCCGCAAGCTTTGGCGGCTTAATCTTTGACTGCTGCAGCACAACTGACGGAGAGCAGACATACTTGAAGCTTTCAAACAATTCCTTAGAAGCAAAATCACTCAAAGCCTTGTAAAGATCTTTTAAGAAAATTTCCTGAAGAGCAACCTCAATGTCTTCAACACCTCTGCCGCCAAGAGTTTCATACAAAATGCGGTATTTTCCGGTTTCGTCGTCTTCAACCTGGCTGAAATCCATCAAAACTTGCGATTCAAAACCGTTAAGGCTTAGGAACAAGCCTTTTTCGTGAATTTCCTTGCATGTGCGGATGTACCACAAGTTACTTCGCTGCTCGCGGAAAATGCAGTACATTCCGTCTGAAGTTGAAAGGCCGAGCGCATTACCGATTGAGCATGTGCGCTGCTCAACACTGTCTTCGCCGGTCTTAACTGCGTAGCGGCAAGATTCTTTAATCCAGCCTACAGCCTGCTGATAAACGTTGTTATAGAAAACAACCGCTTTTTCGTTGCCGAAAGCATTTGAATAAGCGAATACATTTTCGTTTACGTGTCCGTTATCCCAGACATCATAAAAATAAAAATTGTCAACTTCGGCAAAGAGATAGCGCTTTTTCATCAGCGGGAAAATCTCGCGGTTATGGCGGTCTATCAAATCATAATCGGGTGTTTCATTCCAATATGCCTTCTGATATTCCATTCCGTATTTTTCGGTGAAACCTTCAATCTGGCCGTGACCGAACATCGGCAAGCCCGGCATTGTTACCATGAGCGTACAAACACCGAAATATTTGTCGCCTTTGCCAAACTGTGCAACCGCCGTCTCTTCGTCTGGGTTGTTCATAAAGTTAACGAAGCGGCGCAAAACTTGCGGGTCAAATTCAAGCGTGTTCTTGACCGTCTGGCGGTATTTGTAGTTCTCTTCTTTTTTGAGCATGTTCATGAACGCGCTGTTGTAGACACGGTGCATACCGAGCGTGCGCACAAAATAGCCTTCCATCATCCAGAAAGCTTCGGCAAGCAGCAGAGTATCTGGAATTTCTTTTGCACAGCGGTCAACTACTTCGCGCCAGAACTCATTCGGAATGCGCGCCTCAAATTCATCGCGGCTTAAAGCCGATTCAGAGCGTGTCGCAATGTCGCCGCCTGCACCAGGTTCAGGGTACCAAAGGCGCTTTATGTGCTTTTTGGCTAGAACCATTGCCGCGTCAAAGCGGATAATCGGGAAATTCCTTGCAACGTGCAAGATTTCCTGAATTACAGCTTCGCGCGCTTCCGGGTTCAAAAAGTCAATCTGCGCCGTATCGTTCCACGGCATTCCAGTACCGTCGTTTCCGTGATAGATGTAGCGCACGTCGCCTGTATAATTGTCTACACGCTTGAACACAACCGCGCAATCTGATTTCTGATAATAGTGGTCTTCAAGATAAATGCCGACGCGGCCGTCATGTGAAAGATTCTCGCCGTTGAACGTATAAGTCGGAAACGGGCAGTCGCGCCGCTGAATGAACAAATCCGGCCGCTCAACAACCCATTTTGCGTCCATGCCTGTGTGGTTCGGCACCATGTCAGAAGCAAGCCGGATTCCGCGCTGCCACAAACGGCGGCGCAGATTGTCAAGCGCGTCCCAGCCGCCGAGGTTAGAAGCTATATTGTAGTCTTCAAGGCTGTATGCGCTCGCCGCGGCTTCTGGGTTGCCGTTAATCTGCTTGATGCGCTGGCTTGCGTGCGAACGTTCCCATAAGCCGATAAGCCACAAGCCTGTAAAGCCGCGCTGTGCAAGCAAATCAAGCTCTTCATCAGGAATCTGGTCGAGGCGTTTTATGTCGCGCTGATATTTGCTGCTGAGCTGGTCAAGCCAGACAAGCACGGTTTTTGCCATAAGCACAACGCGCGGCATCCAGTCGCGGTCAGGGCTGTAGCGTTCGTATTCATTCGTCAAATAATCATAATTGTATGCGTCCATCGGTGGCAGGTCGCCGCCACCGAAGCCGTGCCAAGCCGGTTTTTCCTCTTCTGAAATCATATCGATTCCGGCAAGAAGCCGCTTGAGCCAGTCGCCGAGCAATTCTGCCCAATAAGTGCGGATATAATCGAGCTGGCCTTTCAAGCTTTTCGGGCTGAAAACGACAGGCTCTTTGAGCATTGTAATCAGGTCATTGTTTTTCGGGCCGAATTTCGGCTGCCCGGCGAAGTATTCCTTTATCTTAAGCCAGAGCTTTTCATAAAGCGGGTTCTGCGCAAGGTTTTTGTCGCCGAACAGCATGAGGAAAGGCTCAAAAGCCGGGTTTTCGTTCGCAAGACGCAGAAGAATCATCTCTTCAAGCGTGGTTATGCGGTTGTTTATGCCGGTCGCCGGGTTGATGCTTTCAAGGTATGTTTCTGCAAAAACCACGTTGTTGTACACGTCATTCGGCGGAAATTCACCCGTAAAATCGAGAAGCAGCTCGTCGATGTTTTCTTTGCCGAACTGCTCGTCGCAAATTCTCAGCAGATTCACGAACGCCTGCGGATTTACATCCCTGCGGTACAGATAGCACACATAATGGAAAATCTCGTCGATGAGGCCCATCGCGTTGAGCTGGCCGGCTTTTATCATCTGTTCCGGGTGAAGAACCGGGTCAATCGTGTCGTTTATCTTTTTAGCGAAAAGGCGGACGTTCTTGAAATTCGCAAGAATCACGTTGCCGGTTGTCGCAAAAAGAGTTCCGTCAAACTGGCAGCGGTCGCGCATCTCTTTTGAAACGTGAAACTCAAACCAGGGATTATCTGAAAGCCGAAGCTCGTCTTCAGCGGAAAAAATCGTATCAAATTTATCAGCGTTCATATCTGCTCCAAAAATCAAAATCTAAGAAAGTTCGGCTGACTAGCAATGTGCAGCAACTATTTCTTTTATTGCGTTAATCAATGTCTTGTCGGATGCAAGCTGCGCCACAGTCTTCGGAATTCTGTAAGTCCAGTTGAATTCTGTAACGCTGCCCGGAATGTTTATCCGCTCGTTTTCGGGGTTTTCGTCGTAATAAGACGGCGAAAGATGCAGCAAATCTTGCAGCGGATGAATGCAGAACGCGCTTTTTGCGCTTGCAATCGTCTTCAGCACAAAAGCCGCCGTATGCTCGTCAAAGCCGTCTGGCGTAATTCCCTGTTCAGCCGGAAAATCGCGCATAAAGTCTTTGCCCGCATTTTCGTTGAGCCACCAGCCTCTTGTTGTTGAAGAATCATGCACAGAGTTGCACGCAACGCTTACTTCCGGGTAATCTTCAGGCTTAACGTAAGGCTGCCCGGGTTCGCCCCAGATTCTTGACCAGCGCATAACGCGGAGGCTCAAAATGTTCAGCGCTTTCATAACGCGCGGCACAGATTCGGGGTTCACGCCCAAATCTTCGGCACATGGAATCATGCTGACGCTTGAAGTAAGCTCGCCGAGAATGGTCTTTGCCTGTTTTTCCCAGAGCTTTTCCATTTTAGCCTGCTTTTCTTTGAAAAGCGTCTCAAGCTGCTGCTGCTCTTCACCAGAAAGACTTTTCCACGAAGTTGAATCGCGGTAAGTCCAGTTGGGCGTAAACTTGCCTTTGGCAACTTCAATCAATGCACGGTTGCGCCAGAATTCGCACAATCTGTTCTTCACGGCTTCGGGCAGCTCCGCATTCATGATGTCGCTGTCTGTGACAATTTCTTCTTTGAAAAGCCACATTTCCTCTTCGCCGATTCTGTCCATCAATTTATGAAGCAGGCCGTGCGTTCCAAGATAATCGTTGTTGTTTACGGCTTCAATTTCGCGCGTAGGCACATGCGGCTTTGAAAGCCAGCGTATGCGTTCCGACGTAAAGCCGAGCGCAGCAAGCTCTTTTGTTGTAATGCAGACAAGCGGCTGCGTATAGCCGAGCGCGGCCGTTCTTTCGCCTTCAGGCACAGCCCAAATGCGGAAAAAACCGAGAACGTGGTCGATTCTGTAAGCATCGTAATAAGCTGCGGCACTCGCAAGGCGCTTTTTCCACCATGAATAACCGTCTGCTTTAAGATTTTCCCAATTGTAAATCGGAAAGCCCCAGTTTTGCCCGAGCGGGTTAAAACCGTCGGCTGGCGCACCTGCTCTAAGGCTCATGTTGAAATATTCCGGGCAAGACCAGACATCAACAGAGTCTTCGTTCATCATGATAGGAATGTCGCCTTTGAGAATAAGCCCGGCCTTGCGCACTGCTTCTGCAGCCTGAGAAAACTGCTCGTCGAGGCGCATCTGAACCCACGCCCAGAAATAGTGGTTCTTCTTTTTTGAGGTTTTCTTCCATTCAGATTGAATCAGCTCTTTTGCGCCGGCAGAATTGTCTGCCCAGCTTTTCCAAGAAGCTTCGTGATTTTCATGCTTCTTCTGCATAAAGACGGCGTAAGGCACAATCCATTCGTGCGCCTTAATCCACTTGTTGAGCGCGGTGTCTTTTATCAGTTTGTCTGCTTCTTCACCGAATATCTTGATAAGAAGCTCTATTTTATCTTGCCTAAGCTCACGGTAGTTAAAACGGCTCTTTCCGGCGTGTTTCTTGCAAAGCTTTGTAATCTGCGCCTTGAAGTTTTTAGCTTCGGGCAGGGCTTGCAGGCGCATATAAACCGGGTTGAGCGCAAAAGCAGAAAGCGCGCTGTAAGGCGAACTTTCAGTTCCAGTATCATTTACAGGCAGAAGCTGAACAAGCTTTAGCCCGCATGAAGCGCAGAACTCTGCAAAGGGAATAAGATCAAGGAATTCGCCGCAACCGCAGCTTTCAGATGTTTTCAAAGCACTGACAGGCACGGCTGTGCCGGTCAAATGCGGTAATTTATTGTTCTGTTTCTTAGTCATTGCAAAATATTCTAACACAGAAATTTGGCAATTACCAGAAAAAAGCAAAAGATGGTGAAATACAACGATCTGGTTGCGTGAGATTTGCACAGGCAGATAGATATGCACAGGCTTTGAGATATGCACAGCGCGCCGCGCAGCAAACTGGTGCACAGGCGCGAAGCCGGTGCACAGCCGAAAAGCTGGTGCACAGGCGGCGCACTGCCAAGTCAGCTAGTAGAGCACAAGCCGTCCAGGATAATCACTTTCGATTGAAGCGGCTTCAGCCTTGTCTTTTAGCGAATAGACATATTCGGGGTGCTTCTTTTTGAGCGCATCAATAACGCCGGCTTTGCGCTTAGCATCTGCGTCTAAAGCTGACAAGTCAAAGCCTGCAACACAGGCGCAGTCTTTAAGGCGGCGCGCAATATGATAGAAAAGCGCGTTCAAGTTTTCCGCAGCTTCTTCTGTGCTGATTGCGCCGGCAAGCAAAGGCTTTAGCAAAAACGCTGCGCCGCTTTCTTCAAGCTTCTTCAAGCTTTCGCGGAAAGACGCAAGAAAGGCTTCATCGAATTCATCTGGTGCAGTGCCGGCAAAGGCAGAGTCAAATTCAATTATGCAAAGCTTTTCTTTTTCAGCTTTTTCGATTTGCTCAAAATTGTCTTTTGACGGAATCTTAATGACGGACGCCGCTTCAAAGTGCTTTCCGGCGACGGTTGCAAGCTTATAATCTTGCGCGAAATAATCTTTTTCTGATAGTTTCATAATTTCTTTTTAGGAATTCGCTATAAAAAACAATAGACCGCCAGAACAGCGGTCTATTCACGTTAGAAAAACAAAATTTCAGACTATTCAGTCAAAATTCTGATAACTTCTGCTTTATCAACAGTCTTCAAAATTTCCTGACGTTTTTCAGCGCTCTTGAAAAGAAGGCTTACTTCAGCGAGGAACTGAAGATGCGGACCTGTCTTGTTGACTGGAGACAATGTCATAATGAAAATACGGCATGGTTCCTGATCGAGCGAATCGAAATCAACAGGATTATCAGAAATACCGATACAAGCAACCAAATCGTCAACAGTATCAGTCTTTCCGTGCGGAATGGCGATTCCATGCTTCATGCCGGTAGACATCTTATGTTCGCGGTCAAGAACACAAGCTTTTGCAGTCTCTTTATCTTTTACCTTGCCAGCATTTACCAAAATATCAAGCATCTCATCAATAATCTGCTCTTTTGTTGTGCCTTTGAGATGCAAGTTTACAGTGTCAGTGGTTAAAACAGTTCTTAAGTTCATAAACTCAGTTTACGTTTACTTAGATTTAAAGTCAAGAAAAAATTCAATTTTGTGCGCCTATTTTGCAATAAATCGATACGTGCAAAACAAAGCATAAATCTTTTTGTTAAAAAGATTTATTACATAACCCCGATTGTTTTTCAAAAAAGATTTATTTATAAGCTTTTGTTAAAATTAACGAACAGCAAATGCCTTTTATATGCATGAAAGTATAAGTCATATTGAAATAAGCAATAATAAATGAAATTATCCTAACTAACTTGTCTTATCTCTTTCAATAAGCTCTATAATTCCTTGTACAAAACATAATTCTTTTTCGCTCATATGAGAAAGTTTTGCTGCAAGCATCCGCACTTGCGAAGAATATGATATATCCGTACCAGATATATTAGAATTCTCCCCTGTAACCAAATATTCAACGGAAACATTCAAAGCCTGAGCAATTTTTACAGCATTTTCAGCTATTGGAGATGTATTTTTTTCTGCAAGATAATGATCTATAGTTCCTTTTGGAATGCCGCTTCTGTCTGCTAACTCTTTTACCAGCATCCCTTGATATTTAAGTTCATCTTTTAAATTCTCTTTGAAACTCATATTTTAATAATTAAGCAAAGTTGATTACTTGAATAAAAAAATAGACAAACTCGTATATTCATGATACGCTATTAATCAAATATGATTACTGAACAGAGTTTTTTTTGAGCAACATTATAAAAGACATAAAAAAATATAATATGGAAACAGCTCAACGTTGGAAGATTGAATCAAGGAAACTTCTTTTAAAATATAAAAATGACAAATCTGGCTTTGAAAAAATTCTTCATTTTATAGTTGGTACTAGCGGAGGTGGAATTCTAAGAGAAGATTTATATGCCATAGATTCAGAGCTATGGGCACAAGGTTCTGTACAAAATATCAATTAATGATATTTCCCTGCATTATACTTATATGCAGAAAAATATAAAGCATTGGAGGATTTTTTATGAAAAAGCTTTTTTGTGTGATACTTATTTTGATGTTTTCCTTTTGCATCTTTGCAAAGGAAAAATCTTTGCAAGTAACGGAAACAGAATGGGGTTTTGAAATATCTAATATTAATTCAAAAGGGAAAACAATCTGTAAAGGCTATTTAGATTGCGAATTACCAGAAAATGTTTTTGTTATATTAAGAAAAAAAGATTCAAAATTTGATCTAGAAGCATTTGCTGAAGAAATTGTAAATAAAGAACATAAATCAAATGTCTTCGTATTAAATGAAAAAGGTTTTTCTGAACTTGAAAGAAACAAAAAAACGGAATCTGGAGCAGATACTGGTTTGGTGTTACTTGATATTGCAATAGCAATTTCAGAAGCAACAGAAAAAGAAGGTTTTTATCTTGGTGATTCTTGTGACAGCCTTCTTGTTCTTGCACAAAAAGGAAAAATTTCGCAAGTTGAGGCTTATCAAAATGGAAGAAATCTGCAATTAACTATTTCAACTTTACAAAAAGCTGATCCGACACAACTTGAAGTTCTTGTTACTGAAAAAAAAGCAGAAAAGGGAAAATTATCATCTAATAAAACATCAATTAATGACAAATCTGAAATTCTTACTGCTGACAAAAAAGAACATTTGAAAGAATTATGGGAAAAGGCAGGGAAAGAAGGTTATGATCGTATGCCATGGGGTACAAGTATTTCAGAATTTAAAATTTTATATCCCAAAGCAAACTATAAAAAACAAGGTTGTTTGGATGTCTATACCAGAGAAGGCTCTTCTGAAAATGTTGAAATGTCTTACAGCTTCTATAATAATTCACTTGTTGCGGGATCTACCACATATAAAGAAGTTGAAGAAACAAAAGGCATGAAAGAGGATATCAATATTCGTATGTTAGAACTATATGGGAACCCAACAGACGAGGAAAATGCATCTGCACATCACGTACAAAAAATTTCAGCTGAAGAAAAACAATTAGCGAATGAGATGCTCAAAATGTTCAATATGCCTTATCGCATTTCGGCGAATCATATAGATTTCACAGAGAAACATCATACGAAGACTTGGAATAAATCAAAAACTTTTATGATTATTTTGCAATCACAGCAACTTATAGGTGATTCTGACGTTGATAATGCACTTATTGAGGTTTTCATCAACAAAAGTCTTCATACTATCACAATTTCATATCAGGATCAGTCTATGACATCTCAGATTAACGAAAGCAATTTGCAGCTGGAAAAGAAACAACAAGAAGAAAAAAAAGCCGCAGAAGAAGCGGAAAAAAGGAAAAGATTGGATAATCTGGATTTATAATTGATTGAAAGTATTCTGATTAAAATGCAAATTATGTGTCTTTTTCCCTTGAATTAACTAAAAAGGACTCCCAGCTAAAGCTTTTTAAAATATAAATACGACAGATATAAAAAACAGCCTGCGTAACTTGCACAGGCTGTTTTTTATATATAAACTTATTTGAAAATCGGTTATCATAAGACTATGACAGATTTAGGAAAATTTTACGCCGACGTTCAGCGCTGCCTTAAGCATGAACGCGCAGACCACAACGGAAATTACGACGGCTTGAGGGCGAGCCGCGCCATAGAAAAGCTTTTCATTTCATACAGCAGAGGTTTGGAATGCATTGCAGAGCCGCTTGCCGAATATTGGGAGCAGACTTACATTCAGAAAAGCGCGAATCTTGCGGAAGAACCGCAGAAAACGAACATAGACTGGCTTGCAAATGTGCTTGCTCTTTTTGACGGCCAGCTTGAGCCAGACCAGAATTTCTCAAAAAAAGACTGGGCTGAAATCAACGATACAGTCAATGCAGAAGCAGAAGATTTGCCGCTTGAAGTGCTTTCTTCTATAATGAGCACAATTGTCGAGCGCAAGGTCTTATAATTTAGCTCAATATCTCCGAAGGCTTTGACCAATGCCAGATCGGGCGGGCAAGCTCTGAAGAAAAAGGCTGAATAAGGCTAAAATCAGGAAGCCATTCCGTATCCTGAACTAATTCCTGATAAAAGCCGTTTTCAATTTCATAAGACTCAAGCATTTCCTGCAATTTATCAAATTCGTTTTGTTCTATAAAGCGGTTTTGGAACGCATTCAATGAGTTCTGCCGCTTTTTCATTTCTTCTGAACTGAAAGGTACAGGCGTATACTGACTCATCAACGAAAGATAAGCCCTTTTGTCAGCGTGTTTCTCGAACCAGTCGAGAACTAGCGCAGAATCCTCGATTCTACCGGGTAAAGCAAGGTGGCGCACGATTACGCCCGAAAGCATCTTCTGATGTTTTTTGCCCTGCTTGTCAAAAACTGTAGTAAATTCAGGTTCGCTGTGCTCTGTCATCCAGCGGATTGCATGCTTTGCAACCTGCGGATAATCTTTTGCGGCAAAAACAGCCTCGCTCATAAGCGGATTAAGCGTTTTCAGGTCAGGCAGCCATATATCGACTACATCAGACAGCAGGGTTAAGGCTTCAATTGATTCATAAGCAGAGCAGTTCCAGCATACAGGAATCTGCAGGCCGGCAGATTTTGCAAATCTTAGATATGGCGCTAAAGTTCCAACTGCATGGCTTCCGGTTACTATATTTATGTTTTCTGCACCGGCATCCTGTAGGGCAAGACAAATCTTTACAAATGTATTTGAATCTACAGGTGCGCCCATGCCGTTCTGCGAAATCTGATAATTCTGACAGAAAGCGCATTTGAGGTTGCAGCCTGTAACAAAGATTGTTCCCGAACCGCCTGCCGCTGTAATGAAGGGTTCTTCACCAAAATGAAGTCCTGCCCACGCAAGCCTTAGCTCAGAAGTTTCGGCACAAAAACCGGTGTTCCCGCTGTTTCTGTTTGCATTGCAGCGTCTTGGGCAGAGAAAGCACGACTTATAAAATACAGTTGAATCGCTCATGAAACAGCTTGTTTTGTCAGTTTAATGCGGCAAGTCTTACAGGCTGTTTTGTTTCATGTTTTGCAACAATTTCCTGTGCAAACAATGATTCAAGGCCTTCACGGTAACTCATAATTTTTGAAACATAATCAAGAGTCATCTGCGGTGTTGAACCAGACTTAACTTTTACAGTTCCTGCATTGTACATGGCAAGAGCAGCAACTTCGTTTCCGGCTGTATCAAGGCAAAAACGCAGGTGAGTCAAACCATGTTTTGCATTTATGTCCGGGTTGAAATATTCTTCTTCAGTAAGCTTTGAAAAAGAAGAGCTGTTAAGCTGGAACAAACCGCGGTCTGTTGTAGAATTCTTGTTGTGGTTTACGGCGCGTATCTTGTAACGGCTTTCTACATAAGCAAGCGCAAATGCTAAAGACAGCGGAATATCATTTTTATCCGCATTTTCAAGAATAGCGTTTGCCACAGTTTCACTTCCGGTTATGTGAGTATAAAACCAGACAACATTAGGTCTTGTAGCTTCATCTCTGTAAAGAAGCAGACCAGTGTCTGTCTTTTTTGCGTGATTTACAGCTATTTTCTGAAAATCATCGGGATCTACAGAAGAGACCTCTTCTACAACCGGTTCTAACTGAATAAATTCATCAGCAACAGTTTTTTGAACTAAAGTCTGCAATTTCATTGTAACGGTCAAAGTAAGCAAGGCAAAAATAAAAAGACAAATCAAAAATCTTAAAAAAGCAGGGTTAATTGCAGCGTTCTTCATTTTTCTTGAATAATCTTTACAAATCGTCATCATATGGAAAGTATGACAAAAAACCGCAACAATTGCAACATATTCAAAAGAAAAACATTCTACATACTGATATGTCAGTAAAACACAAAGGAAACGTTTTCTTTACAATATGCAATAAATGGAATAACCTTAATTGATGCAATGTAATTTTTCAGAAAAATCTTTGATTTCGCTGCTAAAAAAGCATTTCGGCTATAAAAGCTTTAGACCGGGGCAGCTTCAAGTTATAGAATCTGTGCTTTCGGGCAACGACACATTGGCTGTAATGCCGACCGGCGGCGGAAAGTCGCTCTGCTGCCAGATTCCGGCACTTGTTTTCAAAGGCATTACAATTGTGGTTTCGCCGCTTATTGCATTGATGCAGGACCAGGTTTCTCAGCTTGAAGAAGCGGGCATCGACGCGCTTTTCTTGAACAGCTCGCTGACACTTGATCAATACTCATTGAATACTTCGCTTATAAGAGGCGGAAAAGTCAAAATTGTTTATTGCGCACCTGAAACGCTTGTCACGGAGCGTATGCAGCAGCTGCTTGCAAATGTACAGGTTTCGCTGCTTACAATTGATGAAGCTCACTGCATTTCAGAATGGGGGCACGATTTCCGCCCTGAATACCGCATGATTGCATCTGTGCGCGCACAGCACCCCGAAGCAGTCTGCCTTGCAATGACAGCAACCGCTACACAGACTGTACGGAACGACATAAAGCGCAGCCTGAAGCTCGGCGCAAAGGCTTACGGCTTCGGTTTCAACGAATTTGTCTCAACCTTCAACAGGCCGAACATCTTTCTTGATGTTAAATCAAAGACAGGACAGCCGCAGAATGTTCATAAAATACTGAAAAAGCCCACAAGCTTTAAGCTTTCAAGGGCAGACGAGCTTCTCTTAGAATTTCTGCAAGAACATAAAAATGAGAGCGGAATCATTTACTGCTTTTCCAGGAAGCAGGTTGATGAGCTGACAGAATTCTTACAGGAACAGGACTACAAGGCACTGCCCTATCATGCAGGGCTGCCAGATTCAGAGCGTACTGAAAACCAGCGGCTTTTCGTACAAGATGAAACGCCCATTATTGTAGCAACGCTTGCTTTCGGCATGGGCATAAACAAGCCGAATGTGCGCTTCGTCGTGCATTACGACATGCCGAAATCGCTTGAGCAATATTACCAGGAGATTGGGCGTGCGGGGCGCGACGGCGAAAATGCGCACGCGCTTTTGCTTTACAGCTATGCCGACACGAACAAGATACGCTTTTTTATGCAGGACAAAACCGGCACAGAATTAGCCGCAGCAGAAAAGCAGCTTGAAGCGATGAACGCTTTTGCACAGAGCCGTACTTGCCGCCGCGCCCTGCTGCTTGCGCACTTCGGTGAATTGCTTGAAGAATCTGAAAAAGCAGAGCCTGATTTATGCTGCGACATTTGCGCTTCGGGCTTAAATATAGAAGAAACTGAAACAGACGTAACAATTCCGGCACAAAAGCTGCTTTCTGCAATTTTGCGCACTGGCGAAAAATTCGGCGCGTCTTATGTGATTGACGTGCTTCTCGGTTCAAGACAGAAGCGGATTCTTGACTACGGACACCATAAGCTTTCAGTTTTCGGCATCGGTACAGAATTTTCAAAGCAGGACTGGTACCAGCTTGTGAATCTTTTGATTGACGCAGGCTTTTTGCGGAAAAGTTCAGATTATCAGGTATTAAGCCTTACACGTGACGCAAAAGACACTTTGCGCGACAGAGGCGAAGTGCGCCTTCCGTTTGTTCCACACACAAATACACCGGCACAAACACAAAAGCCCGGCAAAACAGGTTCACGCAAACACATTCTGAATTCTTCTGATATAAAGGGAATGGCTATACTTGAAGCGCTCAAAGAAATGCGCAGAAAACTTGCAAGAGAAGCAGAAGTTCCGCCGTATGTAATTTTTGGTGACAGAACGCTGGAAGACATCGCAGCAAAAAAGCCTGTGGCATTGTCGCAGCTCACGGATATTTACGGCATCGGCGAAGTAAAGGCCGACCGCTACGGCGATGCAATCATCAGCATTGTAAGAGAGCATAAGGCATAAATTTGTTTTCACTTTTGAAATAAAGCGTGTTATAATCTTTTTAAAGGGCTTTTTATAAAGCTCTATCTTTTCATCTTGAGGTGAATGTAATGATTTTGTCTATCGTTCTCACAATTTTGATTGGTGCTCTTATCGGCTGGCTCGCCAGCATCTTTATGAAAAGCAAGCACGGTTTCTGGATGTACTGTCTCCTTGGTATTGTCGGCTCAGCTCTCGGTCGCTGGCTTGCAGGTGCTCTTAAAATCGGTGGCGGCGGATTAATCATTGAGCTGGTTATTGAAATTCTCGGAACATGTCTTCTTATTGCAATTGTACGTCTTATTCTGGGTAAGAAATTCTAAGACGCAGCAATCAGTTCTATTTAAAACAGCACGTCTTTGACGTGTTGTTTTTTTTTTTAACACACTGTATAATGGAAATCTAAAATGACACAAACAACAAATAATGTCATTTTAATTAAGACCAAACACAACCGGAAAACTTTATGGACCAGACATTACCAAAACTGCTCAAACGCATAGCAGAAGAAAATCCAGATGTTGCATCTCACTACAGCAAAAACGAAAACGAAGAATTCATTCCTACACTGTATAAAGACTATTACCAAAATGCATTGAATTTTGGTGCAGGTCTTTTATCAATAGGCGCAAAAAGAGGTGACCACATCGGTCTTATCTGCGACAACAGAAAAGAATGGCCTGTTTCTGACATGGGGCTTTTAGCTATTGGTGCAATAGACGTACCCCGCGGTTGTGATGCCACAGAACACGATCTTGCATACATACTTTCATTTGCAGAATGTAAGACAGTAATTGCTGAAAACTCAGCTCAAGTAACAAAAATTATTAACTTAAAACAGCAGCTTCCTTTGGTGACTGCACTGATTATTATTGACGAACCTGATAATAAAGTTCAGCAGCTTTGCGCTGACAATAAGATAACGCTACACCGCTATTCAGAGTTAATTGAAAATGGAAAAACATGGCGCGAAAACAACAAAGGTGCTGTAGAAGCAGAGCTTGAAAAAGGCGCATGGGACGATATCGCGACAATCATATTCACTTCTGGCACAACCGGCGAGCCAAAAGGTGTTGTGCTTACACACGGTAACTTTCTTACACAACTTGACGAGCTGCCGGAACGCATTGACATCCGCAAAGGCGAAAGAGCACTCTGCGTTCTGCCAATCTGGCACGCTTTTCAGCGTCTGTGCGAATATGTTGTTCTTTCAGTCGGCGCAGCCGTAAGCTATTCAAAACCGATTGGCAGCGTTCTTCTGCCGGATTTTCAAAAGCTTAATCCGCAGATTATGCCGGGCGTTCCGCGTGTCTTTGAGGCAATTTACGATGGGGTTCTGCGTACAATGCGCAAAACCGGCGGCATAACGCTAATACTATTTAATTTCTTTGTAAAAGTGGCAATTCTTTTTTCTAGAATCGACAGACTTCTTTTCAAGAAAGCCGCGCGTTTCAGAAAGCAGCCTTTATGGCTTTTCTGGATTCTGCTTGTAATTCCATATCTTTTGCTGTGGCCGCTCAAACTGCTCGGCAATCAGCTTGTGTTCAAGAAAATTCAGGCAAAATTGGGCAATGCATTCAAGCACGGCGTTTCTGGCGGCGGTGCAATGCCTCCGGCTGTAGACGAATTCTTCTGGGCTATAGGCGTAGAAATTGTTGAAGGTTACGGTCTTACAGAAACAGCACCTGTTATTTCGGTAAGACCTTACGACCGCCCGATTTTCGGAACTGTCGGTAAGCCTATCAGAGGTGTTGAAGCCCGCATTGTTGACGATAACGGCAATATCCTGCCGCCTGGCAAAAAAGGTTCGCTGCTTGTTAAGGGCGCAACCGTAATGAAAGGCTATTACAAAAAGCCTGACCTTACGGCAAAGGTTATCGACAAAGACGGCTGGTTTGACACAGGCGACATCGCAATGCTTACAATTGACGGTGAAATCACACTGAAAGGCCGCAAAAAAGACACTATCGTTTTGAGAGGCGGCGAAAACATAGAGCCTCTTCCTATTGAAATGCGCATAGCCGAGTCACAGTACGTCTCGCAGGCTGTTGTTATCGGACAGGACAGCAACGGACAAGACCAGCGTTATCTTGCAGCATTGATTGTACCAAGTAAAGAGGAACTGCTTGCTTTTGCTGAAGAAAACAGTATTGAATACAGCTCTTACAAAGAACTTTTGTCTAACGCTGAAGTTATCAAAAAATTTGACACAGAGATTAAGAATCTTGTAAACGCCAAAAGCGGCTTCAAGCTTTTTGAGCGTATCAACCGTTTTACGCTGCTTGAAAAACAATTTGAGGTTGGCGTAGAGCTTTCTGCAAAACAGGAAATTATGCGCCACAAGATTCAGAAAATCTACGCAAAAGAGATACACGCACTTTTTGAATAAAGCTCTTAGGGGAAAGACACCGCTCTACTTCGGAAGCGGCGGTTTCTTTCCCCTAAAACCCCTATCTTCCTCAGCACCGATTAGGGACTTGCTTCGCGCCCCTAATAACCCCCAGATTAACTGCTATAATTGGACTTTTATACTCATGCTGTCGGTTTTGCGATTGGGTTTGTGTAACAGGCGACTTGTTTTGAAGATATATTTTAAAGCTTGTTCTATCATTGATTATGCCTTTTAGGTACAGTTCATACAAAAAAAGTACTTTTAGGGATAATTACTTTTGTAATCAGTTCTTAAGGAAGATAGACCGTATTCGTTAATACCACGCTCTACAGATATTTTATAAAATTTGTAACGATATTCCCAAGTTATTTCTCTTTTCGGATCAAAAAAATCATGTTCATTTTTATATTCTATAATCGAGAATGGAACGCCATCTATAAAAATATCTGGAATAATAAAGCTCTCTGTATAGGGAATATCTTGTTCAAAATGGATAAACCATGGATGATCTTTTGATGATTCTGGCAATAAAGAAATATATGCATAAACATCATCAAAGTTATTTATTATATCCAATATGTTATTCATATTTAATTCTGGAAGAGCTTGTATTAAGTGGCTTGCATGAAATGATTGTAAATCAAAATCATATTGCGCTGTATTATGTACAAAGTTTATTCTAGCAGGAATTAATGCTCTCTCAAGAGGTACAATGTCGTTGATTTGTGAAATACATATAGACGGAAAACTATTTGAATTGCTGCTGCCTCGTAAATAAGCCTGTAACTTTACACTAGAAAATGCTATAAACCTATTTTCTGTTAAATGAACGAATATATTATAAGTTTTATCATTATCGTAGGCATCATAACTGGAAAGAATAATTTCAACAGATTCTACATCATTACATTTTAAGAATTCCTGTTTCACATACTCTTCATCACCCATAAAAAGGCTTTTGAAAAATGGAATATCAGATGCAAAAAGAACAGACCTGAAAACAATTGTAAAAATCATCAGAAATATAACTTTTTTCATTTCATACGTCCTTTTGAAGCCGAAGATGTGCTTTTTCAGTCAAGTGCGATTGTTAAAAAGCCGGTTTTGCTGTCTTTTGGCAGGGCAGCTTTTTTGGATTCGTCTATTTTGATGTTGACAAGCGAGCCGGATCTGATGCCTTTAAGACGGTGGCCTGTCAAAAGCACTGCACCCCATCTGCTGCAGCCGTAACGCCCTTTTAGGCCGTCCGGCAACGCAATTGAATCAGACACAACGCGCACTTGCAGCGCGTCTTTTGCATCATTTTCTTTTGCAAGACCGCAATCTGAAGGCAGCGCAAGCACGAATGCGATGGCAGCCCTATCTTTCGGCAGACCGGCTGCTTCTGAACGCTTTGCCAGTGCGACCGGCGCTTCATCTGTGCCGCGCACAAAATGGCACCATTTTGCGTTTCTTGTGCCGGGGAAGACACACGCGTCGCAATGCGGGCACGGCGAACAAATGTAAAAGCCTTTTCTTATAAAGCCGTCGCGGAACAATGAGATGAATCTACTGCCGCGCGGCACGCCCGGTTCTACCACAAAGAACGCGGCTTTTTCGGCTGCATAAGCGAGCAGCTTTTTCTGAATAGATTTTGCATCTTCGTCGGGCGTGCGCTCTGAATCTTGCACAAGCTCGTTTATCATGTTCGCGCAAATTACGAGCGAAGCTTTTTGGCGGATTTCAACACCGAAAGTACCTTTCACCCTGGTTATGCGCCACGGCTCTTCGCCCTCTGAGCAAGTGCGCGCGGCAACTGCCATGAACAATTCTTCGCCAAGCTGAAGAACGCTGTGCGACAAGTCTGTTACGATGATGTTGAGCTTTTTCTTGCGCAGCTCTGGGCGCGAAACCCACAGCGCAATTATGGCTGTCAGCGGCCCTGAACCAATGTCAAGGACTGTATCGCCGTCGCCCAAAAAGTCAAAAGCTTTGGCGGGCAGCGGTTCAAGCACACCGCAAAGCCTGTACAAATTCCACCACGAAAAATAGCGCACATAAGCAGATACAGACTCTTTGCTGTTCATATAGCCCATGCGGCGTTTGCCGCGCGCGTCTGTCAGCTCATGCGACAAATCTCTGATTTTATAGGGCAAAGTGCTAAGCTGCTTGCTGTTGAGCGGGCTTACGCTCTGAATTATTTCGTCAAAGCCTTCAAGCAGGCGTTTTGTCTGTTCAGACAAAGGCATAAAAATGCCGGTCTTCGCTTCATATTTGACGGCATTAGCAGATTTAACTGCGACAGGTTTTGCATCAGACTGTTTGTAGGACTTTTCAGCTTTTTCAAGCCCGGCGCGGCCGCCCTGATTCTTCGATTTTTTTCCGGCTTTGCTGCCAGAAACGTCTGATTTAGAATCAGATGCCGGTTTCTTTGCGGCTGAACCAGATTTTGCTGTTTTTTTTGCCATTATATCAGCATAAAACGGCTTTTTTTCGTTCTTGTTCAAAGATTTACTGTTCCTTTTGAGTTTTCGAAATGCTGTTTACTTTTGTGTACAAATCTATAAGTTCATTCTTGAGCAGATTAATGTCTGTCTTGAGCTTTGAATTGTCAGTTTCGGTGCTTTCGCGCATAAGCTGTTCCGCCGCACCTTCAACTGTGAATTTACGGTCAACAACAAGATATTTTAAGCGCAAAATAATCTGCACATCACGCGAGGTATAGACACGTCTGCCGAAGCCGTCTTTTTGCGGCGAAAGGAACGGAATATGCTCTTCCCAATAGCGCAGCACATGAGCCTTTACACCCGTCAACTGTTCTACTTCCCCAATCGTCATTGTCGCCATATTCTAGCCCTACGAATCTCTGTCTTTCTTGTAGTTTTCCCACTTCTTGCGGCTTGCTTTCAGCTCAAGCTTAACAGGAATCTTATCGTAGCCCAAGTCGCTTCTTATGCGGTTCTTGAGAAAAGTCAGATAACTTTGCGAAACAACTTCAGGCCGCGTGCAGAAAAGCAGAAAATTAACCGGCTTTGTGCTTGTCTGCACGATATAGCGCACCTTGAACTGGCCGCTCCGGCTTGCAGGCGGCGGATAAACCGCAACCCAGTCTTTAAGCGCGGTGTTGAGCGGGCCTGTCTCAATTTTGTGGGTCAGCTGACCGTAAACTTCGAGCGCAGTGTTGAGCAGGTCTTTGATGCCCTTGCCTTCAAGAGCAGACAAGGCAACAACAGGCGCATAGCTCATCTGCCCGAACATAATCTTCATGTTCTGCTCTGCATTTCTGAAAGTCTTGCGGCTTTGGTCTTGCGTATCCCATTTGTTCAGCACGAAAATTACGCCGAGGCCGCGCTCGCACGCTAAAGAGACAATCTTTTTGTCTTGCTCGGCAAGCCCTTCCTGCGCATCTATCATGTGAAAAACGATGTCCGCATCGTCTAAAGATTTTATTGCGCGGTTCACGGAATAATATTCCACGTTTTCATGCACTTTCGCTTTGCGGCGTATTCCGGCTGTGTCAATTATGTGGAATTTCTGGCCTTTGTACTCAAAATCGCCCTCAACGATGTCGCGTGTAGTTCCGGCGTAATCGCTTACAATTGAAGCTTCGCTGTGCGTAAGCCTGTTTGCAAGCGTAGATTTGCCTGTATTCGGCTTACCGACAATTGCAATGCGGATTTTTTCCTCTTCCTCGCCTTCTTCAACCTTAGAAAAATCAAGCTTCTTTACGAGCATTTCCGAAAGCTCATCGACTCTGTCGCCATGTTCTGCGCTGATAAAGATAAGCTCTTCAAAGCCGTACTGATAAAAATTGTAGGCTTCTTCTTCGCGCCTGCCGCCTTCAGTCTTGTTTACGGCGGCAACAACCTTGCTCCAGTATGGGCGCAAAAGCGAGATGAATTCCTCGTCTTCGGCGGTTATTGTTCCGGCTTCAAGCAGAAGCAGAATCAAATCGGCTGTTTTAAGCGAAGCAAGCGTTTTTTCAACAACAAGCTCGTCAAGCACTGCTTCCATTGTGCCAATCTCGCGCTCAAGCTTAAAGCCGCCCGTGTCCATTATGCGCACCGGATAACCGCAGATGAAACAGTCTTCTTCAATTGGGTCGCGCGTAACGCCCGGCGTTGGGTCTGTTATTGCGCGGCGCTCGTGCAAAAGCCTGTTGAACAATGTAGACTTACCCACATTCGGGCGGCCTGCAATCACTATTTTGGGAAGATTCTTATATTTTTTGTTCTCATCGAAAAGCGGCTGCTGTTCAGCAGATTCAGCATTTTCAATGTTCTCGATCATTTCGTTGTCTTCTATCATAAAAAGTCCTTTCGTTTAGGGCTTGTCCACAGGACAATTTAGTTCAGCAAAGACTCTGCAAGCTTTTTGATTTTTGCGGCAGAAGAAGTGTTCAAGGCTTTTTTGGCAAGTGCTTCAAATTCTTTTACAGAATGCTTTGAGAGAAGCTCTTTTGCGGCGCAAACCTGACTTGCGCTCATGCTGAAATTACGCACGCCCAAGCCTGCCAAAACAGCAATTCCGGCCGGTCTTGAAGCCATTTCGCCGCAGACAGAAACCGGAATGTCTTTTGCCGCCGCATTTTTCACAACCTGCTGAATCATGCGGAGAATTGCCGGATGCATCTCGTCAAAAAGATAAGACACCTTTGTGTTGTCTCT
>JAEEGH010007468.1_pt1 | contig 26261 bp, 21 predicted proteins | sample 9134181 | NCBI WGS metagenome assembly JAEEGH01 (sample SAMN16246544, study PRJNA631951) | gut metagenome | biome: gut microbiome; feature: rumen; material: DP-attached | host: Bos | place: Iran: Karaj | collected 2018-10 | reverse complement strand
GCATCTTCTGAGAAGTATATTCGAAGATATCAGCGATAATCTTCATTGAGAATGCAGGTGGGTAGATATAGGTGTTACGCACCATGAACTCCTTCAGGATATCGTTCTGGATGGTTCCTGCCATCTCTTCGAGCTGAGCGCCCTGCTCCAGTCCGGCTACGATGTAGAATGCCAAAATGGGCAGCACAGCACCGTTCATGGTCATCGACACCGACATCTTGTTCAAGGGAATGCCCGAGAACAGCACCTTCATGTTCTCCTCGTTACAGATACTTACACCAGCCTTACCCACATCACCCACTACACGGGCGTTATCGGGGTCGTAACCACGGTGTGTCGGCAGGTCGAAGGCAACGGAAAGTCCCTTCTGACCAGAAGCCAGGTTACGACGATAGAAGGCGTTCGACTCCTCAGCGGTAGAGAATCCGGCATACTGACGGATAGTCCACGGGCGGAAGGGATACATCATTGAGTACGGGCCACGGAGGTAGGGAGGAATACCGGCTGTGAAGTCGAGGTGCTCCATGCCTTCGAGGTCTTCTTTCGTATAAACAGGCTGAATGTCAATCTGCTCGGGCGTACGCCAGTTAGCGCTAATGCCATTCTCCTGCTGCCACTGCTGACCATTCTTCTGCTGAATGCCAGCGTAGATATCTATATCTTTAAAATTCTTACGTGCCATAATTAGATTCCGAGTTTAGCATTGTACTCCTTAAGAGTGCCGAGCTGGTTAGACTTAACATTGATAAAGTTCTCGATGCCAGCAGCCTTGAGGTCGTCCGAGCAAGCGGGAGCACCAGCTACGACGAACATGGCGCGACCGTTGAGATACTTAAAGGCTGGGATGGCGTACTCTGCATACTCATCGTCAGAAGAGCAGATGACCACGATGTCGGCCTTAGCCTCCAAAGCGGCATCGACACCCTCTTCGACGGTCTTGAAGCCGAGGTTGTCCATGACCTTGTAGCCTGCAGCAGCCAGGAAGTTGCAAGAGAACTGCGCACGAGCCTGACGCATGGCAAGATTGCCAATGGTCAGCATGAAAGCGATAGGTTGCTTCGGCGCCTTCTCTGTAGCCAGACGCAGGGTCTCGAACTCTGAGGCCAGACGCGCGGTATTGAGGGCAGGCAACTCCGTTCCCTCTGCTGCTGAAGCACAGCAACAAGCACAAGCAATGGGGGCTTTGCCTTCACTGGTTTCCGTGAAGTTGGGGAACTGGTTAGTACCCAGAATGAACTCCTTACGCTTGGCAGCATCGGCATGACGCTTGGCGTTCGATTCGTTAACGGCATTGGTGATGTTACCCTTCAAAGCCTCAGCCAGGAAACCGCCAGCCTCCTCGACAGCGAGGAACAACTTCCAACCCTCCTGGGCAATGGCGTCTGTCAGGTGTTCGATGGTATAGGAACCGCCTGCCACGTCCACAAGCTTGTCGAAGTGAGCCTCTTCCTTCAGCAGCAGCTGCTGGTTGCGGGCAATACGCTCAGCAAAATCTGTAGGAGTCTCGTAAGGCTTGTCGAACGGTGTCACCACGATAGAATCGACATTGGCAAGGGCTGCCGACATCGTCTCTGTCTGGGAACGAAGCAGGTTCACATAGGAGTCGAACAAGGTCTGGTTATACGCTGAGGTATAGGCGCAGACATGCATCTGGCAGGCGCAGTCGCACTTGGGCTCGTACTGTTTCACAATCTGAGCCCACAGCAGACGGGCTGCACGGAACTTGGCGATTTCCATGAAATAGTTCTCGCTGACGCCCATATTGAACTTGATGCGCTTAGCTGCCTCTGTAGCATCGACACCGGCGTCGGTGAGGATGTTCAGATACTCAGCACCCCAAGCCAAAGCATAGCCTAACTCCTGATAGATATAAGCTCCGGCATTGTTCAGTGCCACGGAATTCACGTTGATGCACTTGTAACCAGGCAGTTCCTTCAGCGTCTCAATGAGCGACTTGCCCTGTGCGAGCACAGCAGAAGTATCCTTGCCCTTGGCCAAAATCTTGCTGATGGGGTCGAAATTGATGCTGCCCTTCAGCTCAGCCAGCGGGTAGTCTTTCTCCTTGAAGTAGTCAAGCAGCACGGAGGCCAGTTCTACACAATGGCGCTGACAGGTTGTAAAGTTCAGCTCCACATACTGAGGCAGGATGCCTTCGAGCAGGGTTGCCACGAACGCCTTGCTGACGCTGTCGCCAGGAATGCGGAAGCCCAGCGAGTCAACACCCTTGTTCAGAATGTCAAGGGCCTTGGCGTTAGCGGCCTTGGCATCCTCAGCATTGATGTCCTGACGGACAAACCACAGGTTGTTGTCTTTCTTGTTGCCACGAACGAACGGGAATTCGCCTGGCAGTGAATCGACAGCCTTGAGGTCTTTCAAGTCCTCACGGCGATAGAAGGGTTGTACGTTAAACCCTTCGTTGGTTCTCCACACGAGTCGCTTCTGGAAGTCGGCACCTTTCAGGTCCACTTCAATCTTGTCCAGCCATTCTTGGGTGGTTGGCGCTTGGAACTCGCTAAAGAGTTTTTCTTTGTTAGCCATAAAAATATTAGTGTTTATTATATAAGATGTTGTTGTTTTAAGTATTGTCGTGCAAAGGTAGCAAATAATTCCGAAATAAAGAAGAATTTAATAAATATTTTATTTTTATGAAAAATAGTTGCACAAAATTGCACGTATTGCGCAAGAATTTCGTAATTTTGCAGGCAATTTGGAGATAGTGTGTTATGGAATCATTTCAATGGTTAAAGGATTTGTTCACGACAACGGACTCTGTGGCGCATATTGCATTGCTGTATGCCATAGTGATTGCCGTGGGCGTTTACTTGGGTAAAATCAAGGTAGGAGGTGTCTCACTTGGCGTTACCTTCGTGCTGTTTGCAGGTATCGTGGCTGGGCACATCGGATTTACTGCCCCAACCCCCATTTTGACATTTGTGCAAGACTTCGGACTAATTCTGTTCGTATTTATGATTGGTATGCAGGTCGGTCCCGGATTCTTTGAAAGTTTTGGCAAACAAGGCATCAAACTCAACGGGCTGGCAGCTACAGCCATCTTACTGAACATCATTGTCATGTTCGCCTGCTATTATATCTTTTTCGATACCAATAACAGAATGAACCTCCCGATGATGGTCGGTACGCTTTATGGTGCTGTCACTAACACTCCTGGTCTTGGTGCTGCCAACGAAGCTTTAGGCACTGTGTTCGGGACTGATGCACCACAGATTGCTTCTGCCTACGCCTGTGCCTATCCGTTAGGTGTCATTGGCATCATACTGGGTATTATTATAATAAGGTATATATGTAGTGTCAAGCTCGAAGAAGAAGAGGCACGTCTGAAAGCTATGGAGGAACAGAATGCCAACAAAAAGCCTTATAAGATGCACCTTGAGGTGACGAACAAATACCTAGAAGGAAAGACGCTGTTGCAGGTCCACGACTTCCTGAACCGCGACTTCGTGGTGTCACGTCTGGTTTCACAGGGCGAACTGATTATCCCGAACCGCGACACAGTGCTCCATACCGGCGACCAGATGCTGGTGGTATGTGCCGAGGCAGACCAGGAAGCTATCATGGCCTTCATTGGTCCGAAACTTGATATTGACTTCGAACAACAAGACCAGCCGCTGGTGTCGAAACGTATCCTGATTACGAATCCTGCCATTAACGGTAAGTCGCTGGCTTCCATGCATTTCTCGAGTGTGCACGGCGTTAATGTCACGCGCGTCACCCGTCATGGCATGGATCTCTTCGCTTCTGCCGGCCTGCCTCTGCAGGTTGGTGACAGAATCATGGTTGTTGGTCCTGAGGACGCCGTGGACCGCGTTGCCAACAAGATGGGCAACTCCGTGCGCCGTCTGGATGCACCTAACATTGCTACGATTTTCGTAGGCATCATTATCGGACTCATCTTCGGTTCATTCCCTCTGGCTATTCCAGGCATGCCGGTTCCCGTCAAGTTGGGTTTGGCTGGTGGACCGCTGATTATCGCTATTCTCATAGGCCGTTACGGCTACAAGATACATTTGGTGACCTATACGACTACGTCAGCCAACATGATGTTACGAGAAATAGGTCTGGTACTCTTCTTGGCCTCAGTAGGCATTAAGGCTGGTGCCGGATTCGTCGAGACGGTGGTGCAGGGCGACGGCCTGCTTTACGTGCTCACAGGTTTCCTCATCACCATCATCCCTATTTTGATAGTAGGACCTATTGCCCGTATCAGATATCACTTTAACTACTTTACTATTGCCGGTATGATAGCTGGTACCTATACCGATCCACCAGCACTAGCCTACTCTAACAGTATTTGTTCGAAAGAGGCACCAGCCTTGGGCTATTCGACGGTTTATCCGCTCTCCATGTTCCTCCGCATCTTCACGGCACAGATCGTTGTGTTGTTCTTCTGCGGATAAGGTTTGATATAAGACTATATAATATATACACAATCAATAAACAGACAAAATGAAAAGATTCGCATTCCTGTTAGGCTCACTCCTCACGCTTGCCTCTCAGACCATGCTGGCACAGATGGATGCCAGCATCAAGCTGAACGAGGTGATGACGCAGAACGAGTCGAGCCTGATTGACGAATACGGAGCCAGAAACGCCTGGGTGGAGATTGCCAACATCTCGCACTCGACGTACAACATCCGTGGCATGTATATTACCACCGACCGCTCCGTACTCGACAAAAAGATGAGTGTGCCCGAACGCGTAAGCCGTATGAGCCAGATTCCCAATGGCGACGAGCGTACCAACCTCACGGGACGTCAGCTCATTGTACTTCAGCTTGGCAGTCAACCTGCCCAAGGCTCTCTGCATCTCTCAGTAAAGGCTAACGCCACAGAACCAACTTGGATTGCGCTCTACAATGGCAACGCCACCCAACTGATTGACTCTATCACGGTACCGGTATTAGGCGCAGACCAGTCGTTTGCCCGCATTGCCAACAACGGAACTGCAGCTGACTGGGAAATCAAGAGTGCCGACCGCGTTACGCCAGGCATCCAAAACCAAACGGTAGTCAGCGAATCGAAAATCGAGAAATTCAAGCGCGAAGACCCTTACGGATTCGGCATGGCGCTCATGGCGATGGGCATCGTGTTCTTCTGTCTGGCATTGCTTTGGATTACCTTCACACTCTTCGGTATGCTGATGCGACACCTGGATGCAGCCAAGAAGGTGGCTCACCATCAGCCCATCAAGCCTATTACCAAGACGGTAGAGAAGACAATGGAAGTCGGCCACAAGACGGGAGTCATGCTGAAGGAAGGCTTCGACACCAAGGGTATCGACAAAGAGGTATATATGGCTGTTATCGGTTTGGCCCTGCGGCAGTATGAAGACGACATCCACGACGTGGAAAGTGGCGTCATCACCATTAAACCGAAAGATACGGGATGGGACGATGAATACAGTCAGATGACACATCTGCACGAGGCGTTCATCCCCTCCAAGCACAATGCTCCAACCATTCCAACAACCCCAGAGCTGCACTAACAAACGGTTCACTAAAAACAGATTATAACAATGAAGACATATAAGTATAAAGTACAAGGCGTTGACTACGAAGTAGAAATCGCTGAAGTAGAAGGCAAAATTGCCCATGTAAACGTTAACGGCATCCCCTTTGAGATTGAGATGCAGAAACCCATCAATGCCGCCAAGCACCCTGCATTAGCAGCCACCAAGCGTTCGGCAAGCACAGCAGCACCTGTGGCAGCACCCGTAGCCGCCCCACAGCCAGCACCGACTGTTAGTGCAGCTGCTCCCGCTCAGCCCGCTGCCGCAGCAGGCGCTGGCACACCTGTCAAGGCACCTCTGCCTGGTACCATCAACGCCATCAACGTGAAGGTGGGCGATACGGTTGCCGTAGGTGACGTGGTCGTCATCCTGGAAGCTATGAAGATGCAAAACAACATCGAGGCTGAAAATGCCGGTACCGTGACATCGATTCTCGTGAATCCGGGCGACTCCGTCATGGAAGGTGCCGTGATGTTAACAATAGGATAATTGACAATTGATAATGGATAATTGACAATTATGGGATTTACAAACTTCATCATCGAAAACTTCAATGAGTTCCTGACCTATACGGGCTTTGCCAACGTGACGGCAGGAAACCTCATCATGATAGTAGTAGGCGCCTTCTTCATCTGGCTGGCCATTAAGAAGGACTTCGAGCCCCTGCTGCTTGTACCCATCGGACTGGGTATCATTCTCGGCAACATTCCGTTCCGTGCTGATGCCGGACTGGAAATCGGCCTCTATGAGGACAACTCCGTCCTGAACATTTTCTACCAAGGTGTGCGCCAAGGCTGGTATCCGCCACTCATTTTCCTGGGCATTGGTGCGATGACAGACTTCTCAGCCCTGTTGGCGAATCCAAAGCTGATGCTGATTGGTGCTGCCGCCCAGTTTGGCATCTTTGGCGCCTATATGTTTGCATTGGCATTAGGCTTTGAACCCAACCAGGCTGCCGGTATTGCCATCATTGGTGGTGCTGACGGTCCTACGGCTATCTTCTTGTCAAGCAAGCTGTCGCCTAACCTGATGGGAGCTATCGCGGTTTGTGCGTACTCCTATATGGCACTGGTACCTCTGATTCAGCCCCCATTGATGCGTCTGCTGACCACTAAGAAGGAGCGTCTGATCAAGATGAAGCCTGCCCGCGAGGTGTCTCAGACAGAGCGTATCCTATTCCCCATCGTCGGATTGCTGCTTACCACCTTCATCGTACCGTCAGGTCTGCCTCTGTTAGGTATGCTGTTCTTCGGTAACCTGCTGAAGGAGAGCGGTAAGACCACTCGTCTGGCCAAGACCGCTGGTGCTGCTCTCAACGATATCGTGGTCATGCTGTTAGGTCTGACGGTAGGCTGTTCAACACAGGCTTCTGAGTTCCTGACCATGAATACCATCTATATCTTCGCCATTGGCGCTGGCGCCTTCATCATTGCCACCATGAGCGGTGTCTGCTTTGTGAAGGTCATGAACCTCTTCCTGCCAAAGGACAAGAAGCTGAATCCGTTGATTGGTAATGCAGGTGTAAGTGCCGTACCGATGGCCGCCCGTATCTCTAACAACCTCGGACTGGAGTACGACCGCCACAACTTCCTGCTGATGCATGCCATGGGCCCCAACGTTGCTGGTGTCATTGGTTCAGCGGTGGCTGCCGGTGCCCTACTGGGCTTCCTTTCATAAAAAAATTCTAAGAATAACGAATAAAAAAAATCGGCAATCTTTCTTGATTGTCGATTTTTCTTTGTAACTTTGTCGTCTGAAAAATCTAAAGACAATGTACATAGCCGTTGCAGGAAATATAGGAAGCGGGAAATCAACGCTGACACAACTACTGGCCAAGCACTATGGCTGGGAGGCACGCTATGAGGCTGTGGAGCATAACCCGTATCTGGAGGACTACTATCGCGACATCCACCGGTGGTCGTTCAATCTGGAAGTATATTTCCTGAAAGAGCGTTTCCGTGACCTGATCGACATATCGAAGTCAGAGAAGACCATCATTCAAGACCGTACCATCTACGAGGGGGTGTATGTGTTCATGCAGAACAACAGGGCTATGGGCCATCTCACAGAACGCGACTTCGAAACCTATATGGAACTGTTCGAACAGATGATGACGGTGGTACGACAGCCAGACTTGATGATTTACCTGAAAGCCTCCGTACCTCATTTGGTAGGTAATATCCAAAAGCGGGGACGCGAGTATGAACAGTCCATCAAATTAGAATATCTCGAAAACTTGAATCAGCGCTACGACGACTTTATTTATAATAAGTACAAAGGACGCGTGATGACCATACAGAAGGATGGGCTCGACTTTCTCCACGAGCCCAAAGACCTGGCCAAGATTATCGACCGCATTGACAGTGAACTCTTTGGTCTCTTTGCAAATTCCGATTTCCAAAGTCCGAATTCCGAAGAGCCCATCATTCGTAATTCATAATTCGTTATTAGTAATTCATCATACTATGCACATCGCAATAGCAGGAAACATCGGTAGTGGCAAGACCACACTTACTAAGCTCTTAGCCCATCGTTACGGCTGGACGCCAAGGTTCGAACCCGTAGACAACAATCCCTATCTGGCAGACTTCTATGCCGATATGCCCCGTTGGTCGTTCAACCTACAGATATACTTTCTGAACAAGCGTTTCAAGGAGGTGGTAGAAATCTCTAAGTCAGAGGAGACCATCATCCAAGACCGTACCATCTTTGAAGATGCCTGCATCTTTGCCCCCAACCTGCATGGACAAGGTATGATGTCTGATCGCGACTTCAACAACTATCGCGACTTGTTCGACCTCATGATGTCGCTGGTCAAACTACCCGACCTCATGATATACATCCGCGCCAGCATCCCTACCCTCGTGGCACAAATCCAGAAACGTGGTCGCGAATATGAGCAAACCATGCGTTTGGACTACCTGCAAGGATTGGAGAAACGTTATGAGGATTGGATAGCCACCTACAAAGGGCCGCTCATCATTGTTGAGGGAGATACGTGTAAGTTTGGTGACAATCCCGAACACCTGAAGCAGGTGACGGATATGATCGACGCTAAACTCTACGGCTTGTTCCCGATGGAATAAGCCATTAACGGCGACGTGTTTTACGACTTTTAGCCTTCGTGCGTTGGCGGCTTTTGGTGGCCTTACGCACCCTGACTTTTTTCTTCGTCTTACCTTTTACTTTTACCTGCGCAGGCTTCTTGGCAGCCGGTACACTCGTACTGCGCCAGGTCACCTGTTCGCGTGCCGTATAATAAGGCACATCGTCAGAAGGATTGCGCTCACAATACTTCAAAATGCTGTAGTAGTCAATGTTGCGCTTCGCATGGTTGTCATAGAACCAGATGTCAACAGAAGACTTGGCAGTTGCAATCATCACAATATCGCGGTCATAATCCAAAAACCAACGGGCAAAGGCATGTCCACGTACTGTTGCCTCCCAAGTAGGAGCACCATAATGATGTCGCATCCATTTCATCATCTTCTTATAGTCATCACGCGGTGTCCTGCCCTGCTGGTATTTCGTCGACAACAATATCGAATTGAGAGCCGAGGTGTCGCGATTGCTATTCAGATTGAGCCACACATTCAGTCCTGAAATACGTCCCGACAGACTAAAACTATCCTCTTGTTGCATACCTTTATGGCTCAGCTCGTCTATCATCTCATCAGGCGACAACGAGAGGGAGAGCCCTAAAAACTCTGTATGATCGTCAGCCTTAACGGGTAAACATAGCATACCTAAAAGGCACACCATCTTCATATATTTTCTCATCATTCTGTGTATTTGCTTGCTATTTTCCTTGCAAAGGTACGAATAAACGCGTAAAAATGCAAAATAAATAGGTCCTTTTTTTGCGTTTTCCATTTAAAAGTCGTATCTTTGCACGGTTATTTATACTAAGAACTCATGAAACTGTCCAAGATATTTCACCGCGAGCACACCATAGCCAGCAGGCTGACATGGCGTGTCGTAGGTACTATGACCATCGTCATAGCTCTATTCTTGGCTCTATTGTTCACGATTCTTTGGCTGTTGGGAGCTTATATCTTTGGAGCTTATGTACACACTGCCATGAAAGTGTCCAACGAGAAAATGAACAATGTTTTCTCAACCGTTGAAGTTGCTGTTTCCAACAATACACCTGAGGTGGAAGACAATCTCTATGACGATCATCGTCAGTATTTTGCCGTAGAGCACCTTTTGAAGCTGAATTCAAACATCATGGGAGCAGCAGTGGCTTACAATCCCGACTACGAACCTAAAAAAGGACAGCCGTTCTCACCGTATGCCTATCGCAACGGTACAGACATATACACCAAGCAGTTGAATACACCGGAATACGACTATCTGCACCAAGAATGGTACACCAAACCCTTAGCAGAAGGAAAAGGCACTTGGTCTGAGCCCTATATTGACGAAGGTGGTGGCGAAGTGGGCATGATTACCTACTCGCAACCTATCATCAACAGTAAAGGAGAGATTTATGCTATCCAGACGGCTGATATTGCCTTGCACTGGCTGTCTGAACTGATGTGCGAATTGGACAGCACCACGAAACAGAACATGTTCAAGGATTCTGAATCCTTTCCATCCTATAGCTTTATTGTGTCTCACAAAGGAACCATCGTGGCCTATCCTTACAAGGCTGAGCTATCATACAAAACCCTTTATGAGTTTTTGGAGGATCATGATGGCTTAGAGGATGCCAATGAAATACTCTCTTCAAACAATGGTTATACGACTGTTGTACAGAACAACACCGGCACGATGTATGTCCTGTTTTATTCTTCCATCGAGCACACTGGATGGACGCTCGTCACCATTATGCCTTTGAAAGTCATCTTAAAGCCCGTCGGCAGCATCATCGGTATCTTTGGCATTTTGATGCTCATCGGACTTATTATCGTGGCAGTGATATGCCGCTCTGCCATCCGTCGCGTCACCATGCCCATCACCCAGTTTGCGGACTCTGCCGACGAGATAGCATCAGGCAATTTGTCTGTTGAATTGCCTACTATCAAGACGAAGGACGAGATGCTACGACTGCACAACTCCTTCGCAACCATGCAAAAGTCGCTGATTCAGCAGATTGAAGAGACGAGGTCAGCCAACGAAGAGAAAGGACGCATTGAAAGCGAACTGAACATTGCCCGCGACATCCAGATGTCTATGTTGCCCAAGACATTCCCGCCTTTCCCGGATCGTAACGATATAGAAATATACGGAAAACAGAAACCTGCCAAGGAAGTGGGTGGCGACCTTTACGACTTCTATATCCGCGACGAGAAACTGTTCTTCTGTATTGGTGATGTCAGCGGCAAAGGCGTGCCAGCCTCACTGGTTATGGCCGTTACACGTACCCTGTTCCGCACTATCAGCTTCAAGGAGGCCCTGCCTGAACGCATTATGTTCGGAATCAACAATGCAATGGCAGACAACAACGAGTCGAACATGTTCGTGACACTCTTCCTTGGTGTTCTCGACCTGCCTACTGGACGTTTGCGCTATTCCAATGCAGGCCATAACGCACCGATGCTGATTGGCCAGACCATTGGCTTACTGCCATGCGCCGCCAATGTTCCATTGGGCGTTCAGACCGATTGGAAATTCAGCCAGCAAGAGACGACAATCGACCTGAATACTTGTATTTTCCTTTACACGGACGGACTGACGGAAGCAGAAAATGCAGCCAATGAACAATTCATGGAGGAACGCATGATTGAGGTGGCCAAGGGCATGTCCCATGAGCCTCAGCAGATGATTGAGCAGATGTTCAATGCAGTCCATCAGTTTGTTGGAAATGCAGAGCAAAGCGATGATTTGACAATGTTAGCTATACAATATACAAAACCACTGGAGAAAGATATGAAGTTGCAACGCAGCATCACTCTGCCTAACGACATCGAGAAAGTGCCGGTACTGGCAGAATTTGTCGACGAGGTTTGCGAAATCGTAGGCTTCGACATGAGTACGACCATGGGTATCAATCTGGCTTTGGAAGAAGCAGTGGTCAATGTTATGAGTTATGCATACCAACCGGGAACGACGGGTAATGTCAATATCGAGGCTATAGCCAACGAGACACGCCTGAAGTTCATTATCAGCGACTGGGGCACACCATTCGACCCAACTGCCGAGAAAGAAGTTGACACAACGCTCTCTGCTGAAGAACGGCCGATCGGAGGACTGGGCATCCATCTGGTTAGGCAGATTATGGATAGCATAAACTACGAGCGAATCGACGGAATGAACGTTTTAACCCTTCGAAAGAAGCTTGTTTGATGCGTTTTAATTATTTTTAACGGTCCCTATAAGACCATAGTCTGAGTTTTTTAATAAATTTGCAAGTCTAAAAGGAAATGACTGACGTCATATTATCAAGTTTTATCAGTCTGTTTGCCCTATTCGGCAAGGTAGAGCAGGTGGACGAGCAGCGGGCAAAGAAAATGCTCGTAAACTATTTACGTCATCATTTTGGCATCCGCAATACCGACCTCTACGTTGACCTCTACAGCGATATGCGTATGGCCTACGAAATGACGGACGACCTGAACACCATCGATACCGTTACCGCCATCTGCTCAAATCTGCAGACAGACATCCGCAACACGGAGAAAGCCCTCTTGTTGCTTCGTCTCCTGGAGTTCTGCACGGACGATGACGGATTCACTGACGTCATGTTCAAGACGATGGCTGAGCAGTTCAACATTTCTGACGAGCAGTATAACAACTTCATGGACTTTGTGAACAACAAAGCCACTGAACATGTCATGCTGCATCAGTTGGAGGGCTTCGAGGGGACGCTGAAGACATTGCTTGACCCCGCTACAGGCCTGTTACTGTTCACTTATATGGGCAATGACACCGTCCTGCTCAACGATGTTCCTGTACTATCCGGTGCCTACCAGGTATGGATACAGAGCAGCGTACTCAAGAGCAAGAGCGGCAAACCTGTCTATTATTCGTCTATCATCAGTTGCTATGAACATACAGACGGCGAAGTGCAGGCTGTCGAGTTCTGCGGACGAAACATTAATTTCCGCTTCCCCCACAGCGACAATGGCATGCACAACCTGAGCTTCACGCTCCATAATGGCGAACTGTTAGCTATCATGGGCGGCTCTGGTACGGGTAAAACGACGCTACTCTCGCTGCTCAATGGCAGTCTGAAGCCTCAGGAGGGCAGCATTACCATCAATGGCCACGATATCAGCGAGCCAAAGGCTAAAGACCTGATAGGTTTCGTGCCACAGGACGACTTGCTGATCGAGGAACTGACAGTCTATCAGAACCTGTGGTTCACTGCCAAGCTATGCTTCGAAGGTATGCCCGACGAGGCTATTGACCGTCGCGTCATGAAGACGCTGAAGGACTTAGGCCTGGATGCTGCCAAAGACTTGAAGGTAGGTTCTGCCATCAACAAATACATCTCTGGTGGTCAGCGTAAGCGTCTGAACATTGCCTTGGAGCTGATTCGCGAACCAGCCGTGCTCTTCCTCGACGAACCCACGTCAGGTCTGTCGTCTTCAGATACTGAGAAGGTCATCAACCTCTTGAAGGAACAGACTTTGAAAGGCAAGCTCATCGTCGTCAATATCCACCAGCCATCCAGCGATGTCTATAAGCTGTTCGACCGTCTGTGGCTGCTCGACAAGGGTGGCTATCCTGTCTTCGACGGCAATCCCATTGATGCCATCACTTATTTCAAGGAGGCTGCCAACTATGCCGATGCAGAGACCAGCGCATGCCCCATGTGTGGTAATGTGAATCCGGAAATCGTTCTGAACATTATTGACGAGAAGGCGCTCAACAGCAATGGTGAGGTGTCCGACGAACGAAAGATGAAGCCACAGGACTGGCACGAACTCTATCTGAAAGGCAGAGATGAGATGCCCGAGCCTGCTGTCAGCACCATTCCGCCATCCGACCAGAAGAAGCCTGGCGTACTGAAACAGTTTGCCATCTTCCTGCATCGTAACATCAGGACAAAGATTACCAACGTACAGTATCTCCTGATAACCCTCTTGCAGGCTCCCTTGCTGGCTGTGGTCTGTGCCATGCTGACCCGCTATGCCCCACCCGAAGGCTATTCGGTCATGGACAACAAGAATCTGGTCAGCTATTTCTTCATGGCAGTCATCGTGGCGACATTCACGGGTATGAGTGGCAGTGCCGAGGAGATTATTAAGGACCGTGCCCTGCTGAAGCGTGAGAGTTTCCTCCATCTGTCCTATAGCAGCTATATCTGGTCGAAGATTGTCTATATGGCTGGCGTCTCACTCATCCAGACGCTACTGTTCATTGTCATCGGCAATACCATCATGGGACTCCACGGATTGTTCCTGACCTGGTGGTTCATCCTGTTTGTCACAGCCCTCCTAGCTAATCTCACAGGTTTACTGCTGTCCCAGTGTCTGAACTCCGTCGTAGCCATCTATATCAGCATCCCCATGCTGCTCATCCCCCAGATTCTGCTCTGCGGATTGGTTGTCAGCTTCTCAGACCTGACACCTAAAAGCACCACTGGCAATGTGCCGCTGATAGGCGACCTGATACCGTCCCGCTGGTCTTACGAAGCACTGGCTGTCACCTCGTTTACCGACAACGAATACGAACGTCAGTTCTTTGATGTCCACAAGGATAAGTACGAGACGCAATACTATAACATTGGCCTGCTCTACGAGCTTCAGTCACAACTGGAGACCATGAAGGACGAACAGGAGCGCAAGAAGGAGTCGAAAGTCGACCACCTGCAGGTCATCCGCACCAATCTGCCCCAGCTGACAGCTTTCTGCGGCATGAAGCCCTATCAGGGTGATGAGTCCTACCAGTCGCTTAACGACTACATGAAGGAAGCCGAGGCCATCTTGTCCAAGCGTAGCAACCAGCTCACACTGAAAGCCGATGCCCTGGCATCCGACTATATTCGCAAGAACGGCAAGGAAGCCTTCCTGCAACTGAAGCGCGACAACTACAATATCAAGTTGGAAGACTGCGTGATTGGTGCCGACCAGCGAAGCATGCTCGACATCATCGACAATCATGCCGTACCGCGCACAGGTCTGATCTATCTGACGCCCCAAAGTAAGATAGGTCGTGCACCTTTCTACAGCAGTGAGAAGATCTTGGGTTCATGGCATATCAAGACACTATGGTTCAATATGGGCGTATTGCTGCTCATGTGTGTCGTCATGGTCATCCTATTGACAAAGAATATTATCATTAACATTATTAATAACTCAAATTTTAAAACAAAATGAAGAAATTATCATTTTTAGCAATTGCTTTTGCAGTCATCGCTTTGGCTGCTTGTGGCGGTAAGAAAAGTGCTCAGGCTGACGAGGCTACCGACAGTTTGAAGAGTTTTGAACAGCAGCAGATTGAGGCCAGCATCAAGATGCACATGGACAGTATCGCTTCTGAACTGGGTAAACTGAAGTCTCTACCTTTCCTGAACGAGGGCAAGGACGGTATCACGCTGACCAAGCAGGAGAAGCAGGTGAAGCCCGACTATCTGCTGCCTGCCAATGTGGCTGAGGAGGCTACTACGCTCACCGAGAAGTATCGCATTATGAGTGCTCTCAGCGTTGACAAGAAGATTGCTGCTCTTTACGAGATGCCTACCGAGGACTACGAGAAGGCTATTACCAAGCTCGCTGCCGATATTAACGATCCTTCGTTCAAGGCTATCGAGGACGCAGGTACCATCTTTGAGACCACATCGACACTCTACGACGAGATGGAGAAGAACGGTCGCATTAACTATTTCTGGCAGCTGGCATCTGCAGCACTCGTTGAACAGCTCTATGTATGCAACCAGAATGCAGACAAGTTCCTCAGCTCTTTCAACGACGAGGCTGCTGCTAACGTTACCTTCCGTATCGTGTTGGTTCTCGACGCTGTCAACCGTCTGGCTCAGTACGATCCCGACATCGAGCCCGTTGCTCAGGCTATTGCTCCCCTCAATGCCCTCAATGCTACCTCAGTTGCCGAAATGAAGGAGCAGATGGCAAAGATGAAGGACCAGATCAATGCCGCTCGCAAGGCTTTGGTGAAGTAATATAATACAATATGAGTAATGTGTAACCTCAATTACACATTACTCATTACTAAACAAATAAAGAAGCATTATGATATTCGATATTAAAGAAGAAAACGGCAGCATGACTGCCATTGTTAGCGGACGTTTGGATACACCTGCTGCAGTAAAGGCACAGACAGAAATTAGTCCCCTGCTGGAGAATGCCGACAAGGAGATTATTCTCGACTGCACACCACTCGAATACATCAGCAGCTCCGGTCTGCGCTTGTTCCTGACAATTCGCAAGGAGGCTGCCGCTAAGGGTGGTAAGGTCATCATCACTAACATCAACGACGAAATCCGTAAGGTTTTCACAATGACAGGCTTCTTCAACCTGTTCGAGATCCGTTAAGGTTGATGACAGAGCATGGGATGTCTGGCAGGCCCAAAGTAGCTGTTATCGATGCAAACACGTTGGCAGTATTAGGATTGAAACAAATACTGCAAAACGTGCTGCCCATCATGACAGTCGATACCTTTGGGAGTTTTAGTGAACTGGAATCAGCTCACCCTGACCAGTACGCCCATTTTTTTGTGGCTCTGGACATCGTGGTGACCAACCGCAACTTTTTCCTTGAACGACAACGTAAAACCATTGTGCTTACCTTGTCGCTCAACGACACCTCACAGCTCCACGGTTTCCATTCGCTCTGTATCAACCAACCAGAGCCCCAGCTCATTCGTCAACTGCTGACCCTCCAACAGCATGCCCATCATGGAGGACGCAACCTGCCCCCCATGCCCACCATTCTTCAGCAGAAGATACTAACCGACCGCGAGATAGAAGTCATGTCGCTCATAGCACAGGGATTTATCAACAAAGAGATAGCCGACCGTCTCAACATCGGCCTGTCTACCGTCATTACCCATCGCAAGAATATCATGGACAAACTTGGCATGAAAAGCGTGTCAGCCCTTACCATCTATGCCGTCATGCACGGCTATGTCGATATCAATAAGATTTAGAGCCCCTTGGTAAGGGGCGGCTATCATGCAGGGTTATAGTATTCTTTGTACCATTCCGCAAACTTACGGAGCCCCTCCCTCAACGTTATCTTTGGTGTAAAGCCGAAATCACGTTCAAGGGCTGTGGCATCAGCATAGGTGGTGGGTACATCACCAGGCTGCATGGGGACAAGCTTCTTGTGGGCCTCGAAATCGAAGTCAGCAGGCAGCACACCGGCACGAACAAGCTCTTCTTGCAGGATATTCACGAAGTCCAGCAGGTTCTCGGGCTGGCCACCACCGATATTATATACTGCGTATGGAGGGATGGGCAAGCCATCTTCACCCTTCTTGCGCTCAGGAGCACCTTGCATCACACGATACACACCCTCTACGATGTCATCGACATACGTAAAGTCACGGCGGCAGTTGCCATAGTTGAATATCTGGATGGTCTCGCCCTTCAGTAGTTTGTTGGTAAAACCGAAGTATGCCATATCAGGACGACCTGCAGGACCGTATACTGTAAAGAAGCGCAAACCCGTGGTTGGAATGTCATACAGCTTTGAATAGCAGTGAGCAAACAGTTCATTACTCTTCTTGGTAGCTGCATACAACGACACAGGATTATCCACTCTGTCATCAGTAGAGAATGGCACCTTCTTGTTGCCACCATACACAGAGCTACTCGAGGCATACACAAGGTGTTCCACGCCCCTATAACTCCCCTTCCTACTTGGGGAGGGGCCGGGGGAGAGGCTTCTACACGCTTCTAAGATGTTATAAAAGCCAATCATGTTGCTCTGAATATAGGCATCAGGATTGGTGATGCTATAACGCACACCCGCCTGGGCAGCCAGGTTCACCACCACGTCAAAGTGGTACTTCTCGAACAGTCCATCAATCAGCGCCTTATCAGCCAAGTCACCCTTGACAAACTCATATTCAATTCCCGCTGGCTTAGCCTTCTCAATCTCACTGAGGCGATAATCTTTCAGTGTCGGATCATAATAATCATTCAGATTATCCAGTCCAACAATAGTACCCTCACTCATTTCTTTAAATAAGCGTAGCACCAAGTTCGAACCAATAAATCCGGCACTTCCCGTAACTAATATTGTTTTCATATTTTTTGTGTTATCAATTTTATTCGTGTCATTCGTGTGATTCGTGTTCGCCTCCATAAAGCCTCTGTGCCTCGTAATATGTATCAAGACTGCCAATATCAAAACGCCCGGCACTCATGGGCCAAGCATGCATAGTGGTATGCTCTACCATATAATGTGCCAAGTTACCTGGAGCATCCTTGCCGCAACCATCCTCCACAGAGTGACGTACCAAGTCGAGATCTTTCTTCAGATAGATATAGAATGGTGGCACAGCCCAGTGACTCTTTGGCACCTGAGGTTTTTCCTCCATACCAAGTACCTTATTGTTGACATCCAGTTCCACGACACCAGTCCTTTGTAGTTTCTCTATCGATGGCTGCTCATGACACATGATGCAACTTGTCTGTTTCTCTTTTGCAAAGTCCACAAACTCCTTGAACGAGAAAAACAGCAAGTTATCAGCTGCCACCACCAGCAAATCATCATCGATGTGGAGCTTATCCATGGCATACAACAAATCGCATACAGCTCCAAGACGGGTGTCGTTTGTCTCTGTGCCATCATCCACAATGGTTATAGGCTTCTTCCATCTTCCATCTTCCATCTTCCATTTATCGAAAATGGGAGCGAAGCGATGATTTGAGATAATAATATGCTCATCTATCTCAGGAATCCTGTCGATATCATCAAGCATTCTTCCCAAGATAGTATTCTCACCAATCTTCAACAATGGCTTCGGGAAGTTCTTCGTCAACTCTCCAAGTCTAGTTGCATATCCAGCAGCAATAACAATGTTTTTCATATTTTTCAATTGTCAATTCTCAATTTTCAATTATCCAAGAATCTCGCTCCGTCATCCGGCTTCACCCAAAAGACTTGGAATGTCTTTTCATACTCTGGAAACTGTTCCAGATATTTCTCCGTAAGTACCTCCTGAATCTCCTCCTTATAGGCAGAATCAACGAGTGCGATACAAGCCCCTTTGAAGCCTGCTCCTGAGAAGCGACCACCATACACTCCTGGCAACTGGCGCATTATCTCATAGATTGCTATGAGTTCAGGTGAGCCACATTCGTAGTTATGAATACTACTCTCGCAGGAGTCGAACGACAGTTTACCGAACAGTTTCATATTACCCGTCTCCCATGCTGTTACTCCCTGACGCACACGCCGGTACTCACTATAGAAGTGTTCTGCACGACGAGCAAATCTGGCGGGCATGGCAATGCGAGTCTTCTCAAAAGTTGCCTTGGGAATATCACGAAGGAATGTCTTATCAAACGTCTTCAGTGGCTGGTCCGTATAGGCAAGCATATTCCATGCAGCTGTCTTGCACTCATATACACGCAGATTATAGTCTGAATTCACTAACGAACGAGTCAAACCAGAGAAGAAGATACCAATCTCAAACTCTGGCATGTCAGGATTTCTTTTGATGATACGCCAGTCGTTACTGTCACAATCGAGGAACAACAGTCCATCCTTCTTACCAAGGGCAATACATGCCTGATCAAGCAGTCCATTATTCAGTCCGATATACTCCCGTTCTGCCTCCGACGCGATCTTCACCACCTCAAATGGTTGCAAAGTAATGTCATTCGCCTTGGCAAACGCCATCACATACGCAATCAGTACAGCAGCTGAGGATGACAGACCACCAACGGGCAAACTACCTTGTATAACGCCATCAATACCACGCTTTAGTTCAAAACGCTTGCGCAGTGCATACTTGGCACCTCGAGCATAATCACCCCAATGATGCTCACGAACCTGAGATGGTTTATCGATGTCAAAGTCCACTGTTCCTTCAAACGTCTTCGACTCCAGATGCACATGAGGATCACATCTGCCATCATCCATCTTACTTCTTACATCGAAGTAAAGGTCAACACCCTTGTTAATAGCGAACCCTGTCACCAGTCCATGCTGGTGATCTACGTGAGCACCTAAGGGACACACCCTGTAAGGCGCAAAAATATGATATTGATATTCTTTCATACAGTTATCAAATTGAAAGTATCTGTTCCGCGTGTTCCTTGGTCTTCACCTGCTTGCCCGCAAAAATCTGTTCAATGATGCCCTCCTCATTAATAATAAAGGTAGTACGGATGGTACCCATCGTCTTCTTGCCATACATCGACTTCTCGCCCCAGGCGCCCATAGCCTCCAACAGCTCGTGGTTGACATCGGCAATCAGCGGGAACGGCAGTTCGTGTTTCTCCTTAAATTTCACATGCGAGGCAGCAGAATCCTTGCTCACGCCAACCACCTCATAGCCCTTACCCTGCAGCTCACTGTAGTGGTCGCGCAAGCTACAAGCCTCAGCGGTGCACCCACTCGTATTGTCCTTCGGATAGAAGTACAACACCAGCTTACGCCCCTTGTAGTCACTCAGACGGATATCCCGTCCCTGCTCGTCCTTGCCCAATATCTCGGGCGCCTTATCTCCAATATTCATATCGTTTATTTATTTCAACTACAAAATTACGATTAAGTAACCAAAACACCAAACAAAAAGGAAAAAAGATATCGCGTCATCTCATATATCTTTCTTCAAGAAAGAGAATGACAATCAAAACTTATACAGCACATCCACAGTATTCCCACTGGCACCAACAGCGACATTACTGTCTTTGCCAAACAGTTTGCCACAGCCCCACCAGGTTAGTTCCGCGGCACCAAAGCCTAATGCTGCGCCAGCCGCCACGTCATACCAGTGATGGCGGTCGCTGGCAACACGCTCTATGCCAACGGCAGTCGCCGCTGCATACCCAGCGATGGGAATCCATATATTATCTTTGCGGAACTCCTTATCTATCGAACGTGCCACAGCAAATGCCATAGAGGCATGTCCAGACGGGAACGACTTATTATCCGAATGGTCCGGCCTCTCCTCCTTCACTATTGTCTTCAGGGCCGTTTTACCTATATACGCCACGCCCACCGATGCAATCGTATTCACAGCAAATCTCGGCCAGTTATGCCCTCCCTGAACCGTGAACCGTGAATCATGAACCTTACTCTCTATATTCCGATAAAACTTATTCCTTCCCAAGTCGTAGCGAACGCCAAAGTCCATATCAAAGAAGCCATTTGTTCCTGCCGCAACCTCCATACCTGTAGTGCTTACCCCCATGCCTTCACTCGTCGTCACCTGATAACCAAAAGCCCCAAACAAGCTTAGACGGTCATTCAGACGGTATGTTTCTTCTAATCCTGCGCCCATCAGCGGTGAGCCAGACCCCTCAACAAACTGTGTAATAACACCAGCTCTTACATACCCTGTCGTATGCCATTTCTTTTCAGGGTCATATCCTGCCACAACGTTCGTCAGGTTCAGCATTGCGTCCAGCGAAGCCGCAGCCAGTCCCCCTTTCTTATAGTTCTGCTTCGGATCCTCCACTGGTGGTACCCACTCCAACCCATTATTCGGCATTAATCCATTATCCCATTGAACGCGTACTTTCAGTCCATACTCCGGTGTAAACCACTTGCCCAGCGCGCCATTAAGTCCAAATGTCATACCTTTCGGAATTACCTTCCCGAAGTTACATCCATAAGGATTCATCAGGCTCATATCCAGTCCCGCCTGCATGAACCAGTTATCCCAAATCCCGTTCGTCAGCACGCCCAAGGACATCTGACTTCTGCCATCTTCCCTCTTTCTTTTTTCATCCGCTTTCTTACTTCCTAAATCGTATTGGACGCCAATACCGATCGTGAGATATCCATTCGAGTTCGATCCTGTCCCTGTGTCCGCTTTCGACTCCTTTCCCACGAATCCGCTTCCCGTCATGATATAGGCAATATCTCCATATATACTCCAACACTCATTCAGCCTATAAGTATTCAACACACCGATACCAGCCAACAACGAACCCTTGCTAACGCCGAAGTTGTAGTTCACACCGATTCTGGGATACAGGTTCAAGTTCCACGTCCTATCAGCCCTATAGGCCCAAAAGAAGTTATGCATATTCAGCAGCACATCGCCGTACAGCGCGAAATAGCCGCCTTTTCGTCGGTTCTCACCAGGTTCATAAAACGGAGCCAACCAGTTGGCATGGCCATTCTCTAGCAATGGCAACTTATTCTCCCAGTTGAATTCCACCCTGACGCCCACTTGATGCGTAAACCATTTACCCACGGCCAAGTCCAGTCCAAACGACTTACCGTTGGGAAACACATGCGCAAAATTATATCCATACGGATTCTGCAGCGTCATGTCCAGTCCCATCTGCACAAACCAGTGCTTCCAGAACCCGTCAGCCACAACCACGTTCTCAGAAGCCATTCCTGAGGCAACATCTGCCATATTCCCTCTTACATCTGCCATCTGAAAAACCTGCGACTTAGCCTCCATCATACTGAGACACAGTAAGAAGGAAGCCATGAACCTTGAACCCTTAACCATGAATCTTGAAACCTGAAATCTTATGTTAGTAAGCGTTTTTGTCATGAATAAATATGGTTTTGATGGTCAGCCAGATGATGCGGATGTCGAGCCAGATGCTCCAGTGCTCTATATACCAGATGTCGCGTTTGACGCGCCCTTCCATCTGCCACAATTCCTTCGTTTCACCGCGAAATCCCGTCACCTGGGCCCAACCCGTTAGTCCGGGCTTTACAAAGTGGCGCACCATGTACTTATCTATCAGTTGAGAGTATTGCTCCGTATGAGCCAACATGTGTGGACGAGGGCCCACAATGCTCATATCACCTCTTAACACATTCAGGAATTGAGGCAACTCATCGATATTCGACTTACGCATAAAGTTACCAAACGGATATTTCCTCGGGTCATCCTTCGTAGCCTGCACCTTGTCTGCATCATCGTTGACGTGCATCGAGCGGAATTTCAGCATATTAAATGTTTTGCCGTCAATTCCCGTCCTTGCTTGTTTAAACAGCAATGGGCCAGGGCTTTGAATTTTTATGATGAGCCACACAAACGGGAATATCAGTGCTGTTGGAATCAGGAATATGATCGAGAGCACTATATCGACAATGCGTTTGACAAGTTTATTCGATGGATTTTCCAGCGGATTATCGAAGGTCGTGAATATCTCAATATCATCTAGTAATTCACGCTTCAAATCAATGCCGAGCGTTTCTACCGACACGGGCACAAAATAGAAACGAATCACATTATGATCACAGAAATGAGATATTGTTCTGATAGTGTCCTTTTCACGACGTGACAGGCATACATACAATTCGTCACCAACCTTAAGTTCCTCCGGATGATTCAGATTTTCAAGGAAATATTGTAGCGTCCCCAACTTGTTCATTTTATTGACATGAAAACGTTTATCATTTGTTTCATCTTCCGGCATATCCCCGTCTGCATAATAGCCATTGATGCGGTAACCCATTGTCAGGTCATCATTTAGCTTATGGTAGATATTAAGCAATTCCGTATCAGAACCGATAAAGGTGGCATAACGGCTATTGCCACCGACACTACGATATTTCTTAATTACCTTACGTTCAAAATATCGCACTATCAAGATAGTAACCAATTCTAGCACACAGAACACCGTCTGGAACCTTCCGCCCACAAAGTCCAAATACAGCATCTTCATAAAGAAGAGGGCGAAAAAGCCCTGTAACATCGATAGTTGAAGGATACGTTTTATGATGTCTCCTGCCGATAATGCACGTCGCTGGATAATAGGTGGATTGAGGATCTCAGCAATAACCAGTCCTACATTACTTAGCAGTATCAAGATATGCACTCTCATTGGAGTCCATCGCGCAAACCACGGATGATATGCTGTCATCAACTGAAGTAGTCCGTTGACCAACAAAAAGTCAACGACTACTATCAACAACATGATAAATATGTTTGTCTGTGTATTATTTTTCATACTACTTATTCATAAATCTCCAGAAAAAATGCCATGTTCGGAACAATGGCTCCGACAAAGCTTCGGCAGGATATTCCTTGACAGCATGCAGGCTGCGCCAGTTCTTCAGCATATATTTTGATCCTGTACTATGCTTCGTCAGTCCTGAGTAATGTCCGAAATTGCCCCCTTTGTTTATTTCTCCCAACAACGATCTACCTCTTTTCTCGTCCACAGGTGCTATCATGTACGTTTCTTCCAAGTTGAACACACGCTGCATGACATACATCACAGCTCCAGCAAACTTGTAAAGATTCAAATAGCGAAGTGTCTTTTCCATGTCTCTCATGGTATCCTGAACCATGAACCATGAACCTTGAACTGTGCGCAGAAGATAGTAGTAGTCCATCGTCTGGCGCAGGCCAATGCCCTCGTCAAAATAGTGGTGCATCATGTGGCTCAACTGAAACACCACGTTAAACTCGAATGTAGGCACAGGTATCTGCCCCACGCCGCCAGGCAAAGCTACAACATGCTGGCACTGCTCATCCATTCTGTTTGAGAACCATCGCTGGAGCCTCTTGTTATATATGGGGTTGTTCATGATACTGGGCATGTAATGGGCCTCCACCGATGTTTCGTCAACAGCATATTCTGCATGGTAGTATCTAAAGTCCGGATTCTTATAGTGCGCCTTCACGTAGTCATTGACAGCCTTACGTGTAGCCTTAATATCGTATTTCTCGCCCAAAGGTTTCACCCACAAGTCAATATCCCCAGGGGTGCGCATCATCGAATCTGGATACATCAGTGTATTTCCCTGTCCTTTCAGCAGGCACACCTGGAATCCATCTGCCGCATACTGCTCCACTGTCCTGACGGCCAGTTTATTCAGTGTTTGGTTGCATTGCTTGATCGTTTCCGCAAGCATATACCATTTCAGCAGGATATTCTTTTCAGGCCGTTGCTCCTTTGGTAGTTTCTCTATACCACAATACATAATGCCCGCTAACGACTGTTTCTTCGCCGTTGCAAACATTGCCTCCCAATTGGTATCTGTAGTGTCTGGCACTTTTTCCAAAATGCCCATAGAAAACTGTAATAACTCTATGAAATTCATATCACTATTATTCTTCTATCTTCCAATCGTCAACCAGCTCACCAATCTGTTCTTGCCGTAGGTGAAGTGTCTGACCCCATACGTAATTCTCTCGTCCTATCGTCCTCAAAATCATAATAAAAACGATTCAAAACGTATATTCAGCCTAAATTCGAGTCGAATTTACGCAGAATTCAAGGAGTTTCCTGCGTGCAAACCCTGTGAATTCAGTAGCTCTATGAATAGAAAGACCATCCATTCACCGTTCACTCTTACTCTACCCATACTCTACCCATACTGTTTGAGTATGCCTAGAAGCTAGCTAGAGTATACCTAGAGTATGGCTAGAAGCAACCTAGAAGCAGCCTAGAAGCAGCCTGAAAGCAGCCTGGTGTTATTCAGACAACCTATTGTAATAAAACTGCTGCAATCTATGAGCTTCAGATTCCGAATCAAAGCCAGCGTGTTTCACTTCGTCTACACGGCTCCTGCGGACTTCTTTTTCCCTCTTTACTATCGGAACTATTTTTTCAGCCCATTTTGAGGCACTTTCATCAAGACCGATATAATGAGCCATGTCACAAGCAGTAGTTTCTTCTGTTATGTTTTTAGAGAAGAAGATGGGTAACCCACAACACTGAGCCTCTACACCAACAACTGGCATACCCTCATACAGGCTGGGCAACAAAAATGCATCAAAAGCATTATAAAACTGCTTGATGTCGTCTCTGCGGCCTAAGTTCTCTACCCTATCCTGAAGACCATAATCCTGTATCCTTGCCATCATCTGCCCCTCCAATTCGCCAAAGCCAATCATCACCAGGACTGCATTATCTTGTCTCTTGGCTATTTCGTTGAAAATGTCAATGAGGAACAACGGATTCTTCTGGTCAACATAACGTCCTATAAAGCCATATACCACTTTATCGTCCCAACCAAACTTTGACCTTGTAGCGCTCCGCAGTTCTGGGGCGAAGGCATTTTCTTCTGCGTTAATAACTGTTTTGAAGATGTTGATTTTACCTTTCTCATAAGTCTTTTCGCCAAACTGCCATTTTCCGCAGTCTATCGAGTTGGCCATGTAGTCAGTAGCAAACCAGTGGGAAAATGGTCGCAATGCCAATTTGATGAGAGTTTTCTTCTCACTTTTGTCACCCTTGGATATGCTCTCACTTATCCTGACCTTCACTCCCGCCAGCCAACCAAGGAACATTGGGAAGAGGTTCAGCGTATTGTCGAAAGCATGCATCACAGAATACTTATTCTGCTTCAGTATCTTGTATGTCTCTCGCAAATGGGGTACGATTTGTTTATATGGAGGTACCACATAAACTCTTCCACCAAGAGATTCGATTTCCTCTGTGGGTATTCCGTTCGAGTCGGAATCACAAATAAAATCATACTGCACCTTTGTTCTGTCTATATGCCGGTAGAACTCCATAATCAGATTACGTTTTCCACCTGAATGAAGTACGCCAGCCATGATTGCTATTCTTATCATTGTATATCCTTTACTGTAACTGTTCGGTGAAGTCCGTCATTGCTGACTCAAAAATTCTTTGTATCTTTGCAGCGCGCCCCTTTGCACACTGATTTCCACTGAGTCTATGACCTTTAGCCTTGCCGATGCGTTAGTATCAGCA
>JAEEGH010007467.1_pt1 | contig 26263 bp, 38 predicted proteins | sample 9134181 | NCBI WGS metagenome assembly JAEEGH01 (sample SAMN16246544, study PRJNA631951) | gut metagenome | biome: gut microbiome; feature: rumen; material: DP-attached | host: Bos | place: Iran: Karaj | collected 2018-10 | reverse complement strand
AAGGTTATCCAACTTGGTTTTAAGTTCATCTGTAAAGTCGTTTGTCGAAAGTCCTTTTCCGCTTATCTTGTCTACTTTCTTTGCACATTCTGTGTCGGTATAACTTGTTGCATTTGCATATGCGGTGGCAACTTTGGAATCAACTGAACCTACAACAGTAGAATTACCATTAAGAGTTTCTATTGCACTTTCATTATCATCAATTTGTTGTTTGTAAGCGTCAGTAAAATCATTAGTCGATAAATTCTTTCCATTAACTTTATCAACTTTATCTTCAAGAAGTGTATTTACTTGATTTTTAGTATAGTATGAAGAAAGGTCACCACCACTTCCTTCACCGATGACACGCCATTTACCCGTAGTTTCATCTTCATCATTACTAGCATTATAACGATATTTTAATCCGTCTTCATAACAATAGGCATCGAACAGTGGGGGTAGATAATTTTCAGAATATGCCTTCATGTCTGCTATTGTTTCAAAAGCATCTCTTTGAAAATTCTGTTTTTTAGCACGAAGGTCAAATTGGTCCAAAATCGAAATCATAAAAAATTCTCCTATTTATTAAGCAAAAGTCAATTGTACATCAGTTGAAGCACTAGGGTCATTTTGTGTATAACAATTATAAGAAATTCCATCCACACTGACCGTTGTTTTTGTAAATGACGAGGTATAATTGAGGTTGTTTACTAAATCCTTGATACTAGAGAGATTTCCAAAACTACTAGGATAAGCATAAACAACCTTACCATAATCCATTGTAATTCCACTATAAGTCAAATTCTTTGTATCTTTCAAAACATTATTCTGCAAAGCCTTAATGATTGCTTCTGTAGGCTCACCAACATCAGCACTTACTGTACCATAATAACTCTTACCTACAAATTTTACAGTTATTGATTTGCTTGCGCTCATTGGTGTACCGCTTTTTTTATCATACACAATTGCTTTTACTGTAAAATCAGTATTTGTCGGTGTATCAAAATTTAAATCATAAGTATATATTCCACTAGATGTAATATTTTGCGAATTTTTTAACACATCGTTTAAATAAAATTCAACTTTATTCAAATCATAAGTGTTCTTTGTACAAGTTGCTTTCATTTGAATTGTTGAAATCAAAGTATCAACAACATCATATAATGTTGTACTAGGTACAATCGCAAGTGACAAACTAGGAGCAACTTCTTTAATCAACATATTTCTTATTATTGATTCCAAAGAAGTTCCTTTAGCGTATGTTTTTCCACTAGTTGCAGAACCTATAGGATTGGTTACTGTTAAAGATTGTTCCAAAATAGCACCTTTAGAAATTGCATAATCCAATGCGTCTTTAACGGTTTCTATAGTAGGAGTTTGAGAATTTGTATATTCTACTTCATCAGATGTGATTTCTTTGTTGAAAAAATAATCTAAAGCGTCTTTAACATTCTCAACACTCGGTTCTTTAGGTTGTGTATATGCTACATCTTCAGCATCATCAACTAACGGAAGTTCACCACAATCGACCTCTGCCCCATCACTTAATGTTAAAATCAAATGTTTGTTTTCATCTATAGTTCCACTTACAACAGAAATACCATCCATTACTTTGATTTTTCTAGTATTTGTACTTCCATCATCACCTGTCCATTTGAATGTAATTTCTGTACCATCAACAACTTCTTCTATTTTAGAAATTGTACACGGCGCACCTTTAACCGCACCTAAAGCAATAGCCGTATCTTTTGTATATTTTTCTGCAACCGCTAAAGTAATTAAATCAAGCATAAATTAAATCTCCATTAATCTTAAAATCAAACTTGATACCAAGTTTTGCTAGTTTCTTCATAGAGATAAAGTTCACCTGTATCTACACAAAATGCAGAAGAACCTGTAATTGTATTTTCCATTTCATTAGGAAGAAGAGCAACATCAGAACTCAAACCCATGAATGTTTTGTGATTGCCCGCTACTTCTGTTAAAACGAAACTACCATAATGTTCTTTGCTATCTGGAATATTTATATTTCTCATAATGCATTCTCCTATTTTATTCAATAAAATAGTTATTTTTAATATTCCTTGATAGTTTAAATTATGGGTGGGTTCTAAAATATTCTAATTCAGCGTATGTAGGATGTCCGTGTTTCTTTGGTTTTTCTGTAAGTGGAGCAGGTTTTTCCATCTTTGAATATACATCAATGAATCTTTTTACCGTTATCCAATTCACATTATATTTTGTCGCTATAGAATTTATACTTTTATTATTTTTATAATCTCGCATTATTTGTTTTTCATACTTTCTTAATTTTACATTATATATTTTTTCACCAACTTGTCTTCCTATTCTTTTACCTTTAGATTTTGCTACTGCTAAACCTTGTTTTGTTCTTTCAGAAATTAAATCTCGCTCAATTTGTGCTGATAAACCAAAGGCAAACATCAAGACTTGAGACGTTATATCGTTTTTCTTTTGTGGATTCAAATCAAAATTATTTTTAATTGCTATTACTCTAACACCTTTATTTTTTAATTCTGATATTATATTGAATATCATATTCAGACTTCGACCCAATCTTGAAATTTCAGTAACAACTAAAACATCATTTTCTTTCAATTGATTTATCAAATTACCTAAATTTCGTTTATGATAATCGATTGTTCCACTTTTCTTTTCTTCAATCCATTTTCGAACTTTATATCGTTCCAAAATAGCCTTCTTTTGATTTTCAAGATTTTGTTCCTCTGTAGAAACTCGAATGTAACCGTATATCATTTATTAACCCCTTTTTTAATTATAACAAATTATATATAATATTAAAAAAATTGTCAAGAAAAAATTATTATTGAGAGAGTATAACTATTTTAATAACTATGATAATGAGGTTTTAATTATATGAATAATCATTGGGAAATACAAACTGTAGAATTCGATAAAACTAATTCAGAAGGAAACGTTGATACATACGGATATGGTCAAATATCAATATTGTTGAGTAAATATGTTCTCAAAGAAAAAGGAAAAGGATTAAGTTCTAACGATTTTACTGATTCTGATAAACTCAAATTAAATTCTGTTGAAGTAAATGCTCAAGAAAATAAAGTAGAAACAATATCTATTAATGGTGGACAAACATTTTATCCTGATAGTGAAAAAAACATAGATATAGATGTTCCTACAAAACTTTCTCAATTGTATAATGATGTTGGTTATGCCAAATTAATCAATGCATCGACTCAAGAAGATTATTCAGATTCATATGTTGGAAAAGCAAAACTAGCCTTTCAAGATGAAGAAAACATACCGATTGGTAAAAACTCAAATGCGGAACAAGGGGGTATTGCTTTAGGTGCAAATACATTCACAGACGAGACTTATGATGTAAATATCAATAACCAATTACTTCATAATAAAGAAACCGATTTGTGGGAAGGAATAATAACCCATTCCAAAAAATCTGATACAAACACTAATGGAACAAATCTTAATCAATTGGATGTTGTTATCGATGATTTAGAAACAGAAACACAAAATAGAATAGATGAAGATAACACTTTATTGGAAAAAATAAACACCGAAATTCAATCTAGGACAGAAGCAGATGATTTATTGCGTGAAAATTTGAATTCTGAAATTCAAAAAAGAACTGACCAAGATGAGTTATTTGAAATTAATTTGAACAATGAAATTTATAATAGAAATCTTTTTGATACTAATTTGTCAAATCGAATAGATTCAATCAACAATTTAATTCCAAATCAAGCATCATCATCGAATCAATTAGCGGATAAATCATTCGTAAATTCTACAGTTCAAACAAACACCGCTAATTTTAGAGGAAATTGGGATGATTGGGCAGATGTACCTTCAAACTCGGAAGATTATCCTCAAGATTATTCAGGTAGTACAACTCCAACAGTAAATGATTATTTAGTTGTGCAAGACGCTTCTGATTATACATTAGAAACATTAAGTGGAACTTGGAGATTCAAATACACAGGTGATTGGGAAACTGATGGGAAAAATGGTTGGATTGCAGAATATCAAGTAAATGAAGAACCTTTTACCTCTGAACAATTATATGCGATTAACAGTGGAATAACTTCCGAAAAAGTTGCGCAATACGATGAATTTATTAGTAGTGGTAGTGGAGATGTCACAGGTGTCAAAGGTGAAGCGGAAACGACCTATAGACATGGAGATGTAAATATCACAAAAGCCAATCTAGGATTGACCGATGATGAAATGGGAATGGTTTGGTATGATTCAAATATAACTAGCGGTGCTTACCGTGCCCCTTATTATGCAAATGGAATTTGGGTGATTGGTAGCACAAATGATAGTGGTGGTAGTAGTGTTGGTATAAAATATTCAACAGATGGAAAAACATGGAGTGATTCAAACATAACTAGCGGTGCTTACCGTGCCCCTTATTATGCAAATGGAATTTGGGTAATCGGTGGTAATAGTGTTGGTATAAAATATTCAACAGATGGAAAAACATGGAGTGATTCGAACATAACTAGCAGTAGTTACAGTGCCCCTTATTACGCAAACGGAATTTGGGTGATTGGTGATAGTTATGGCTATGGTATAAAATATTCAACATTCAATAGTTTGAATGATTTAGGTTCCGCATTTAAAGGAATTACTGAACTATCGGAGAAAACAACAAATTTAATTGAAAAAACAAATTTAATTGAAAAAACAACAAATTTAGTTGAACAAACATCTTTATATTATGGAACTTGTTCTACATCAAGAGCCACAAATGCAAAAGTAGTAACTTGTCCTACATTTGAACTTGAAATAGGTTGTAAAATCATTGTTAAATTCACCGATACCGCAGGTTCCGCCCCAACATCAGGAAATATTTCTTTAAATATAAATGGAACAGGTGCAATTAATTTATATAATAAAAATTATACACAAATGACATATGCTTACAGTGGAGAATTTAGAGCAAATAGGTTATGCGAAATTACTTATGATGGCACAAATTATATATGGTTAAACTATGATTCTAATACCACATATTCTACGATAACACAAGCCGAAATTACTGCTGGAACATCCACTAGTTCAAGACTTGTTACTCCAAAACTATTGGCTGATAATTATAATTATTCTACGATAACACAAGCAGAAATAACCGCAGGAACTTCTACAAGTTCAAGACTTGTTACTCCAAAACTATTGGCTGATAATTATAATAAAAAATCTTCAGTAACAAGTCATACATTATATTTGTAAACTACACACCACTCTAAAGGATAGAATTATTCTTACGGATTTTATATAAAAAATATTGAAAAATATTCTCAAATGTATTACACTTTGAACCACTAAATGTTGTGGCTTAAAGTGTAACTATCTTTAATTCAACACTAAATATATATTAAAAAGAGGTAATGCTATATGAAAGTAAGAAAAAGAGACGGCAGATTAGTAAATTTTAATGAATCAAAAATTGTGGATGCCATTAAACTCGCATCCGACAATATGAAAACTGATAATAAAATTACGGATGAACAACTTAAAAATACAGTTTCTTTTGTAAAATCTTCTCTCGAAAGTGAGGGAAAAGAAGAAATTGAAGTTGATGATATTCATGACCTTGTAGAAAAATATTTGAAGAAAGAAAATAAAGATGTTGCTAAGACTTATATTGATTATAGAAAAGAAAGAGATTTAAATCGCTATAAAAATATGCCTTTGACTAAACAGAGATTATCCAAAGTTGATGGAAAAAACAACGAGAGACAAAATGCGAATATTAACGCTATTTGTTTTAGCGGAAGAAAATCAGAAAGTCATTCTGTTGAAGATAAAGAAGACGCTTTAAATTTTTATATGTCACCAAAGTTTGCAAAATTACATCGTGATAATATTTTATATATACATGACCTCGATTCTTTTACTATAGGCGAACATAATTGTCTTTCATATCCGATTGATGATTCTCTTAGTACAAGTACACGAATTAAAGATTCTGATTTACGCAAAGCAGGTCGTGTTTCATCAGCCTTGTCCAATTCCGCAGTATTCCTACAAGTTCAATCACAAGAACAATTCGGTGGAGTTTCTTTAACTCACTTGGATACGACAATGATTACTTATGTAAGAAAATCATTTTATAAAAATTATGTAAAGTATATGAAGATTCTTAAACATAGAGAATTTAAACTTGAAAATTATGAAAACATTTCTATTAATTCCAACATCTACAAAAATTGGTGGAATAAAAAAGCATATAAATGTGCATTGGAAGATACAATCGAAGAATGTAATCAAGGAATGGAAGCGTTCTTTCACAACTTAAACTCTTTGCTTAGTCGTAGTGGCGGACAATTGCCATTTACATCAATCAACTTCGGTAAAGATACAACAGTTGAAGGTAGAATGATAAATAAGGCTATTCATAAGGCTTCTATGGACGGTATTGGTGAATATGGAAGAACTTCTATTTTTCCATGTCAAATTTTCCAACTTGACGATAAAGTAAACGCTTACGAAGGAACACCGAACTATGATTTGTTCAAGGATGCTATAGAATCTACCGCAAATCGATTGTATCCTAATTATGCAAATTCACAATGGTCTGTTCAATTGAAAGGTTTGAAAAAAGACCGTGAACTGAAGAGAAAAGTAATCAATAATATTTTTGAAAACGATAAACATCTTTATGCTGATTTGTTGCAGTTTACAAAAGATAATCCAAACGAAGCATTGAAGATGAATCTTGTTGTTAAGAATAATGAAATTTCTGTAACAGACAAAGTTTACCCTACAGAAGATTTTTCTACAATGGGATGTCGTACAAACAATGGTTTTGATATTAACTTTGACGAAAATTATTTCAAGAATCTTATTGTTGAAACATTGAAACAGAAGAAAATTCCTATCAATTATTTGACTTCCGCTATGCAGAGAGACGGTAGGGGAAATATTTGTCCGTGTACAATTATTCTCCCTACAATCGCAATGTTGGCAAAAAAGAAATCAGAAAAAAATGAATCAAACATCATCGATGAATTTATGAAACTTCTTGGAAAATATATCGAAGATTGTAAAGATGAATTGATTGAAAGGTTTAATTTCATAGCATCACAATCTGCTGATTCAGCACCATTCATGTATATCAATAACACAATGAAAGGTTATATTAAAGAGGAAGGAATTGTTTCTGCATTAAGACATGGAACTTTGGCTATTGGTCAGATTGGACTTGCTGAAACTTTACAGATTTTAGTAGGTTGTGACCAATGCGAAAAGAAAGGAATGAATCTTGCCAAAAAAATTGAACAGTTATTTTCTGACAAATGTGAAGAATATAAAATAAAATATAAACTTAATTTTGGAGTTTATTATACACCAGCAGAAAATTTAATGAGAACATCTTATTTGAAATTTAAGAACAAATATGGTCTTATTGAAAATGTAACTGCATATAAAAATGAAAAAGGTGAACTTGTAGAGCGTGGGTATTTTACAAATTCAATTCATGTTCCTGTTTGGAAAAAAATTTCTCCATTTGAAAAAATAGACATTGAATCTCAATTGACAAGTTATTCTTCTGCGGGTTGTATCACATATGTAGAACTTGATGAATATGCTCCAAACAATCTTAAAGCAATTGAAGATATTATAATCTATGCTAAGAAAAAAGATATTCCATATTTTGCAATCAACATTCCTTTGGATTTCTGTACAAAATGCGGATATCGTGGAGTAATCAAAGGTGATTGTTGTCCTAATTGTGGAGCAAAAGAATATGAAGAAATTCTTGATGAAAAAGGAAATGTTATTAAAAGAATACTCACAAAATTCATCGAACGACTTCGTAGAGTAACTGGTTATCTCACAGGCAACTATCGTGTCACTTTCAATGATGGCAAACAAATGGAAACTGATGATAGAGAAAAACATTCTAATTATATGAATGGTTGGAGTCGCAATTGAAATTTGCAGGAATTATAGAAAACGACATAGTTGATTCCATCAGCGGAATCAATGTGTCGTTTTGGTGTCAAGGTTGTTTGTTTCATTGTCCTCATTGTCATAATCCTCAAACTTGGGATTTAAATGGTGGACAAGAATTACCTTCAGATTATAAAGAAATTATTCTCGAATTACTTCATAAAAATGAGATAAATAGAGGATTATCTATTTTGGGTGGAGAACCTTTATTAGAACAAAATAGACAAATTGTATCCGATTTAATTGATTTTATTAAAAACAAATCCCCCAATACTATAATTTATTTATGGAGTGGATTTACATACAAAGAATTAAAGAAATCGAAAGATTTAAGAATAAAAAATATATTGAGTAAAATTGATTATTTTATTGACGGTTTATATGACGAATCTAAAAGAGACACCACTTTGAAATTACGAGGTAGTTCAAATCAAACCGTGTATCATAGAATAAAAGGTAAATTGAAGAAAATAGACATATAATTAAAATGCTCGGAAATCAAATCCGAGCATTTTCATATCGAAATGACATACAACTTCAATATGAAATAATACACTTCTCTTTATTTTCTTGAACAGATTTCATCAAGGTGAACAATTTTATCCCAATCTTCCACAGACAAACCTTTCATCTGTACTTTACCGTTTTGGAAGAACTTGATTTGCCAACCACTGAACTTAGGGTCAACGGTTGTCATATCAATCCATTCACCATAACGAACTTGATACTGCAATCCGCTTCTTGGATAGAAATATGTAGCATTATCTGTTGGATATTTGTCTGCATAATTTTGTGCAACATCCATAAGTTTGTGACCAATTGAACCATCACGAATAAATTCGTCAGTTTTTAAATACCAAAGCAAATCAAAGAACGCCATGGAATTAAATGAATAACGCTCGTAATTATGGAATTCACCAATTTTTGATTCTACAGAAACATTACTAAAGAAGTAATAGAATTTATCATTCAGTTTAGCGTCATCTGCATCATTACCGATTTTATCTGCAATCATATCGTGTAACTGTTTAAAGTCTTTTACATCTTTGAAATAAACCTTAAATCCGATAGAACCACAAGTAAAATATTTATTATCGAATCCAATATAAATTCCAAATTCTTCTGAAAGTTCATCAGCAACTAATTTACCGTATAAATCTTCAACATACATCTGATATTTATAAGTTTTTGCTAATTCAGCAAACAAATCATAATCAACTATCATAAATTATTCTCCTATAATATGATAAATATATAGTTACAGAAAAACCGCTCAAAATTAATTAAGCGGTTTTTCTGATTACCAATCTTCATCCTCATATGCAATACATTCAATGTCAGCATTAGGATATTTTTTAGTAATAAAAGCATCAGCGTCAGAAGCAAACTCACTTCTAACTGTTTCTACAAACTCATTATCGTTTGTTTTAATCAAGTATGTATACACTGTCATATTTCCACCTCTATTATGCGAAATATTTTTCATATTCAGGATAACTACTAAGAATCTCTTCCTTTGAAGGATTAGATTCCATAAAATCACGTTCTTCACATTCTTTCATCCAATCGTTTTCGTCTTCAATGAAATCATCATATTCTTTGTCCAAATCAGCCAAAGGATTAAAACCTTCTTTAAGAAGATTACGAAATTCTTCAATGTTTGGATTTCCACTGTAACCATTTACACACATTGTACGCTCATCTCTAGGTCGGAAACCATGAATATCCTTGTACATATCTGAATAATCGGCACAAAGATTTTCAAACTTTTCAACATCTTTTGATGTGTAAGTTCCATTCAAGATTCTGTTATAAAATTCTGTATTGTTTGCCATAAGATTTAATCTCCTTACTCTCATAATATACAATATATAAAATATTTTGTCAAGTAAAATTATCAAATAATTCAACTATTTTGTTATATGAGTCTAAAAAATTATGTGAATAAAATGCAGAATCATTCTCACAGTATAGAATCCAAATTGGCTATTTGGAGGTCTAAGAAAAAACGAGGAAGTAAAGGGGAACAGATTACAAGAGATTTCTTGAAAAAACACAATCTTGCTTTCAAGGAACAAAAATCTTTTTCTGATTTATATTATAAAAATAAAGAATTTCCTTTGCGCTTCGATTTCCAAATATTTTTCAAAGATTTTTGGTTTCTTCTTGAAGTCCAAGGCGGACAACATTATAAACCCACCAATTTTGGTGGTCATTTGACAGAACAAGAAATTCAACAAAACTTTGAAGAAGGACTAGAGCGAGATAACATGAAAAAAGATTACTGTTCCAAACATAATATCATCTTAAAATATGTAGATTGGAACGGTAATCCCAAAACATTAATTAAAGACTTACAAGAAATGTTCAGAACTCTTTGAAAACATTAGTTATTTTTATCAGCATTAATCAACGAATTTACCGCTTTTCTTTTAAAGCCAATTGACGCATTATTATAAAACATTGCCAAGTGAACATCTTTATTATCATTTATGTATTTTTTATATCTTTTGATACATTCGTTTGATTTGTTTACATATTCATCATACTTTGTCATTTTTTATTTCTCCTTAGTACCAATCATTGTATTTTATCATTCTTTTCCCTCTAAGACACAGTTACCTAAAATAACCGCACCTTTATGAAATTTATAAATGGATTTTTGATTGTCCAAACATTCCCAATCGCCACCAACAATATCACAATATTCTCTACAATACCCTAGCAATGTACTCGGATATGTATTTCTACCACTTCGAGAATTGATTTCATTTGTCAGCGTCCATCCACTTATGATAAAACCATCTTGCAGATTGTCCAAAAAATTATAAACAATTTTAGTCACGCTCATACACAACTCCAATTTTCAGTATTTAAAAAACTCTTCATGCCATTCGTGATTATCTTTAAGATAATCAACAAAAGTTTTCCATATTTTATCACAAATATTTTTAGGAAAGAATTTTCCAAGATTTACCATGTATGTTTGAAATTGTTCATCGATATAATCTTCAAATTTAAAAGTTCCTTCTTCTAACATTTCAAACGCCGAATAAATATAAATATAAAATTTTTCAAGACTCCCTTTGCTCATTTTTGAAAAATTCCACAATTCAAAACAAACATCGTGAAATGCTTCCCAATTTTCAACAACTTTATTTGCAACATATCCATAATATAATTTATCAGAATTCCCATCATTAACAAAACTGTGACCGTCTGCATAATGTTCAAATGCGGATAAAACATTTTTATGAACATCTGATTTTCCATTCATTTGAAATCCTAATTTATCAATGGCGGATTCCACAAGAGAAAGTTCTTCAATCTCTTTTTCATATATTTCTTTAAAATTTTCTTTTGTGAACATAAAGCATTCTCCTAGAATACACGCATACCGTGAAAATCAGCATAAATTGAACGCTCTGAATCAAGAGCGTCAAATTTGATTACAAGTACAGTTTTTCTAACATCATTTATATAAGACGAAACAACTCTTCCTTTTCCGAAATTTTTATGGATTACATTTCGATTTTCATAATTCTTCATATCATACCTCCGTATGGAAATATAATATCATTATTCTTTCTTAATGTCAAGGAAAATTGTCATTTGGGGAATTCATTTTTCTTCATCCAATTCCACCAATCTTTCCATAATTTTTCTATATTACTTTGAGCAAATTTATCATCTATATACAAGTCCGCTCCGATTTTTCTCGAATCATTGCCGTAGTATTCTGTTCGTGCTTTATCATTTTCATTCACATAATCAAATTTTATCCCATACAATTCACAAAAATCTAATGCTTGTTTAAGAGTTTCACCTTCTCTACATGTCCATAAAATTAAAGTTGTATATGGGTCATTCATAAGAACTCGAAGAACATCGAACGCATGAGGAATTGGTTTTATGATTTTCGGAAAATTCGTTTTAGCAATAGTACCATCAAAATCAACGGCGACAACCATTTTTTCCCTTGTCTTTTTTTCATTTACATTTTCGAATTTTATAGATAACGGTTCAAAAAATAATCGATTGATTGGATTATAACAATACATGAGATATTCATAAATGCAAACTAAAATTAAAGCAAATTTCATAATTACATTATTGCAATTTATTCTTCATCTATCAAGTCTTTTCTTTCAGATTCTATATTTTTTTCATATTCTTTATAATATTTATTTAATTCTTCATCTGATAAACTTTCTATTTGATTTTTATTTAGACCTTTATCTTCTTCAAGAAATATGTAGAAATCACTCATATACAAATTTCTCCTTTTACTTCGTTTGGATATTTGATAGGATATTCGTTTCCATGAAGATAGTATTTCAAATATCCATTATCTGATTTATCATTGTCAGCCATTGCCATAATCCAACCCCACGTTCTAGCAAAAGTATAATACATATATTTATTATTAAAAATCGGAACACCATAATCACCATATTGATGATAATCAGCAGAAAATCTGATTCCTTTTTCTTTACAATGTTCTATTACACAAGTTTCCATTTCTGATAAAAGACTATTATATTCTTTTACTTTATCTTCATCCAACCACATAGGAATTTTATCATATTCGGTTTCAGTTTTCCATTTTTCGAACATTTCATCACATGATAAATTATTTTCTTTTGCCAAAGTTTTTAATTCGTTTGGCATTATCATTTTCTTATTAGGATTCATTAAATTTAAACGTTCTTCAAAAGGGTCTACATAATGTTTCCTAGCGTATTCTTCATTTGTCCATGCGGTTACTTTCATTTGTAAAATTCCTCTTTTATCTTATCTTCGAGAACAATCTTAATATCATCTTTATATTTAATCAATTCATCTTCCGTTTCTTTAATTAACTCTTTCGGAATATCAGATAGATGACAAGATTTAATCTGTTTCAAATCTGTAGTTTTATAATATGTATCATGCGAAAAATCATTTCCTTGAGAATCGCATAAATAATCTCTACTAAATCCTATATACTTTTTCCAATTGTCTTTCTTTACGAAGAAAATCAAATCATCTTTATTTTTCACAAGATAAATATTATTCATTTCAATCGGAGAATGAAGTTCTACATTCTTGTACTTGTATGACATGTAGGCTACCTCATAAGAGTCGTTATATCTTTTTATCTTGTCTTTTAGTTCTTTCCACTTCTTGAAAATATTCATAATTTTCCTCTTTATCTAAATAAATATACACACAAAATACAATCGTGTGTATATTCACTTCATTTATTCTGTATATTCAAACAACTCAGCAATTTTAAGTTTATCTTCCAAAGAACAGTTTAATGTTCTGATTACATTAAAAGCGTGTTCGGCTGAATATTTTGGTTTTGGTGGATATTTTTCTTCTTGTAATTTATTCCAAAATTCATGCGTCAATCCCTTAAAATATCGTTGTACTAACAATTTATCTTCATCTGAAATTTCAGAACTAGATTCTATGATATTTTCAATTATTGGAACGATAAACTTAAACTGATATTCTGCTTTTGTGTACATATAAGAAGAATTCCAACAAGAATCCAACTCCCTTAAATATTCCTCAACAGAAAGTATTTCTTTCATCCATTTCTCCTACAAAGTAATTATATTACAGTCCGTATCGTTTGCTTGAATATACGCAACCATATCTTTCGAATGAGTTACAACAATCATCTGTTCAAACACATCTTTCATTTCCAACAAAGATGAGTAAAACATTTCTTTTCTTGTTGCACTTAACGGAGCGTCAGGTTCATCAAGCAGAATCATATTCAAATTCAAATTCTTATTAAAACTTTCGCAGAATCCGATGTTTGTAATAGCCTTTTCTGCACCACTCAAGCGTTCAACTTTAATATCATCCCCAAATCTCATTGAAATTCCACTACGAGTCATATCAAACTTAATATTCAATGGTTTATAATAAACTTGGTCAATGAATTCATTTATATCATTTTCGATATTCTTCAAATTCTGTAATATTGCCCAAGACGGATAATCAGTTGTGAGAATCTTCTTACTGTTTTCCAAATCAAATTTTTCTTTCTCAAACTTTTGTTTTCTTTCCTTAAACTTTTCAAGTTCTTTCTTGTCTGCTTTCTTTGTTTCTTCAAGTTGTTCATTATATTCTTTTACAACTTTATTTTCAGCAACAACAGAATCATATTTTTTAAGTTCAGTTTCAATTTCAACAATTTTGTTTTCATCAAAAGTTCCTACAGAGAAAGATTCAATTTTCTTGGAAAGTTCACTCTGTTCAGAATATTTACTTTCAGCATCCTTTACCAAATCAATCAATTCATTTTCCAACTGATTAATTTGTGTAGTAATCATTTCATTTTTTTCTGTTAAAGCGTTTAATTTTGAAGTCTTTTCAGAATCAACAGATTCAAGAATTCTCTTTTCACTCTCAATCTGATTAGAATAATTCTGTTTCTTTTCCATGAGAGAAGAATTCAAAGATTTCTGTTCCATTCTCTTATTTTCAATCAAAGATTGTTTCTTTACAAGTTCATTTGAAAGATTATTTTTTCTTTCTTTCAGTTCTTCATTCTTTTTTGCCTTTTCTTCGATGTCCGTTTTCTTTTGCAAAAGGTCGTTGATTGTGTTTTCAGATTCACCAATCTGTTTATCCAATTCTTTTGCTTCAGATTCAAATTGAGCGTGTTTATCTGTGCATGAGCCACCACAAATCGGACAAATTCCTGATTTAAGTTGTTCCATATTCTTATAACAAATCGAAGACTTTGTTTTAAGTTCAGATAAAGTATTTCTAGCATTAACTAAAGAATTTTCATCAAACTTAATCAACTTCATCAAACGAATAGAATCAATTTCTTTTATAAGTTCATTTCCTTCATCTTCAATCTTTTTAATTTCACATTCGAGATTGAGAGATTTTTCATGTATATCTTTATCAAGATTTTCTTTTTGTTCTTCCAATGACTTGATTTTGTTTTCAGATTCAAGTTTCTTGTCGGCAAATTCTTTTTCAATCTTTTCTTTTTCAGCATTAAAATTAAATGACTTCAATTCGTCGATTTTTGACTTCTTTGAATCTGATGAGATTTTAATAGAGTTGATTTCTGATTCAAGTTTATTCTTTCTCTCTTTCAAATCATTCAACTGATTATTTTTTTCTTCTACCAAAGACTTTTCGGCAACCAATTTATCCATCTGTGATTTCTTCAATTTATATTCATCTTCAGTAAATGGAAGTTCGATAAAGTCTTTTGTAGGATAAGTCTTATTTTCCAATGCGAAAATTTCTTTGTCATTTTCAATAATTTTCTCTTTAGTTTGCTCAATCTTTGGTTCGAGGAGAGTCTTGATTTCTTTTGTATAATCGAGGTCTTGAATGCGTTTAAATAAATCCCTTCTCATGCTATCGTTTACATGAATAATGTCCATATCAGAATTCTGTTTTACAAAAAGGGCATATTTTGATGTTGAAACAGGAAGCCTTTCGTTAAGCCACTCTTTTACACCTTCACCATTAGCAAGGTCTGTGTCAGTATCAACATCTTTAAGGTTTCGTGTAGTTGTGTAAGTTTTTCCTTTTTTACAAGTCAATGTTTCAAGCAGATGTTTGTTATCAAGCATGAATTCCAAAGAGATTGTAAATGTATCACAATCACGATTCATGTAATCGGCAAATGAACCGTCATAATCAGACAGTAAAAGAATCGAGATTGCTTCAATCTGAGTAGTTTTTCCCTTGCCATTCTCGGCACGAATGATGTTGATACCATTTTCATATAAAAATTCCGTTTTGTTTTTAAAGCAAGCGAACCCTTCTAGTTCTAGTTTTATTAATTTAAGCATATAATCCTCTCATATAAAAATCTCTGATATTTTAATCATAAAACATCAGAGATTTTAAGTCAAGTAATTTTATAAAATTAAGATGCTAAATTGAAAATTTTCTGTTCTTTCATAATCCCACACTTTTGAAAATATTCAGTTAATTTTTCTTCAATATCTTCATCATAACGAATTCTTAATAAATTAATTCTATTATTTTTACAATATTCAGTTTTAATATTGTCATGATTTTGGATGTATTTTAAATTTTTTTCTGCTTGTCTATCACTCATTGTATTACTTCGTTTTATAGGTTCAAAATGTTGTATTCCATCAAATTCGATACAGAGATTATATCGTGGAAGATAAAAATCAAAAGGAAGAGTATTTGAATCTTTACAATCATCAAACCTTTTTTGTTCTTCGAATTCTATTTTATATTCTGTTAAAAAATTTCCAATTGCAATTTCTCCTTTATAATTATTACTACATTTAGGACAACCTTTACCACTTAAATGAGCATTCGGTGTTTGTGAAAAATCACCATGCTTCGGACAAATTATAATTACTTCTGTACAATTATTCATGTATTTTACTTTCGAATAATCGTATCTCCCTAGTCCTTGTACTTTATTTGCTTTTTTGATAAATTCTTCTAATGTTAATTTTTTATTTCCTCCACACAAATTACAACCTCTACCATTCATATGTGAATTAGGTGTTTGTTTAAATTCGTAAGGAATTTTATGATTTGGGCAAATTATGATTACTTCTGTATAATTATTTACATAATTTACTTTCGAATAATCATATCTTCCCACACCGTGTATTTTGTTTGCCTTTTCAATAAATTCGTCTAATGTTAATTTCAATTTATTTATACCACATAAAGGACAACCTTGACCTCGTAAATGATTGTTGGGCGTTTGTTTAAATTCATAAGGCTCTTCGTGATTTGGGCAAATGATACTAACGTTTGTATTCATATTTACATAATTTACTTTAGAATAATCGTATCTTTCTAAATCATGAACTTTATTTGCCTTTTCAATAAATTCTTTTAATTTTAATTTTTGTTTATTAGACGATTTTATACATCTACACATAGGACATCCTCGATTACTCAAATGATTATTAGGTGTTTGCTGAAACGGTTTATGACCTTCAACTCTACAAATAATTTCTACATTCACAGTTGCTTTTATATAAGTCACATTTGAGTAATCATACCTATCTCCATGTTTCCTTAATGCTTTTCTAATGAAAGTTTTAGTTTTTTCATCTTTATTTGAATATCTTTCAGAAATAATTTGCTCAATTTCTTCTTCCGATAATTTCGGATATTTAACTGTTTGATTTTTTAATTCTGCATTTTCAATAGAAACACATTCTTCACAATTACAATTTTTTTGATTTTTAATTTTTGTCTTGTCATAAGACATCATTTGATTTAATAGATTCATAATCCTAATCTCCTATAAAATTTTAATTTTTAAGTCATTGCCGTTGACTACAAATTAAATAGTTAAAAAAATTAAAGAGGTGTAGTTGAATGAGATTAGAAATTCAACTAATGTTTAGGACGGCAACCTAAACTACACCTCTGATAATACATAGTTATAAAAATGTTATAAATTTTCTTTATTCAATTTTATTCCTCGCTTTTTAGTCGAATCACTTCATTGCAGATATCAAACACTTCGTTTGATAAGCCTACAGATTTTGCAAATGTTTCAAAATTTGGTTTTTTAGAACAAATTTCTCCATCATCAATTTCAACTTCTGTAACTCTCTGCTTGAGAACCTTGTTGGTGTAGAATTCAAATCCCATTTCTTTTGCTTGCTTGGAATATTCCTCAAGAGCCGTATTTTTATCAAGAACGTTCTTTACTGTGAATATTGCATATTTTGTTTTAGGCTTTTCAAGTTTGTTTGGATATTCTACAGTATAATATTCCATAAACTTCGGAATCTCTTTCAACTCATACTCTTTTGTTTCTCCATCAATGATTGCAAGATATTTTGTGTTTCCATGCTCGGTTGATGAGTTCATGCAAGCACTTCCTAAATATCTTCCACCTTTATCCAAATTACAAGTATGAATATGACCGTGTAAAAAATGTTTTACTTTTAATTGAGATAAATCACAATATTTTTTTGAGAAGTGATTTGTTTCGTCTTCCAGATGTCCACAACAATAATCGAATTCTGTATCTTTGATTTCTTCATTTTCATACAGATGTGAATATGTTTCTACCATTGATTTTTTGGAAGCAACCCCCTCATGATTATAAAAGGGGAGTGTGAGAATTTTAGTGTTATAAAAATCAATAACTTTCCAATCGGTTATGACCTCAACATTCTTTAATGGAGCGAATAAATCGAGTATACTATCTATACTTACAGTATCGTGATTTCCTTGAATTATCCGAATTTTATTAAACCTACTTTTATTTGTAAACAAATCCACATATACCGAATAAATCTTAAAGGGTGAATTTATCTCTGCAATATCACCAAGCATTAACAAATCGTTCTTTTCGTTATTCAAATCTTTGTTATCAAAAATCCAATTTAATGTATCAATGCCGTTGCTCTTTTTAGGTTCTTTATCTTGAAGATGAATATCTCCAACTACAATTAATTTATGATTCACATTTTCACTCATATCATTCTCCCATTAAAAAATCAACTGTATTTTTAAGAATAGATTTTAAATCATCAGAATATCCAAATCGTTTTTGATTAATTTCAATTGATTTATAAATATCACCATTTTCGTGACGTTCAGAACTTGCCTTCCAATCACAAATCATTTCCAATACATCAATCAAATTCATTCCTTGAATTCCATTGTCAAAATGTTCTAGGTGGTGTCTGTTATTTAAGTAATGTCTATCTAACGCAGGTTTCAAACCATTCAAAAACGATTTATATTCTTCACTTCCATATATACATTTTGCCAATTTCGGAGTGTATTCATCAAAAAGAGTTTTCTCAACTTCATCATTGATTTTATCAGAATCGTGATTTATACCACGCTCATCTAATTCGATTATGCATTTTCCAATATAATCATTTACTTTTGCTATATGTTTTCGTGTATCTTTTAAACTGTCATAATTCATATTTATTCTCCTGTTTCATAGCAATATGCGATATTATCATCTTCCAAAGGAAGTTTGTCAATTAATTTATATTTACAAGTATCAATCTCAACTTTATCGAATCCAAAATCATCAGCATCTTTTTCCATTTCTGCGATGTTTTCAGAAAATCTATCTTTAGCATTAAGATATGCCACTCTATTCTTTTCTGTAGGATTTTCATCATATCTTTTTTCAAGTCTTTCAATCCATTCATCTTTAAGTTCGACACTTGGGTATACTACACAAACATTAATGTTCGGATAATATTTATCCTTCATATATGAAATTTGTTTTCTCACAACTTCATGAGAAGATACAAAAACTGAATATCCTTGACTAGCCAAATCAAAAGCGATGTTTACATAATAAACATACCAATCATCAGTTCTATATCCATTTTCATCTTTGAAATTGCTAGATTCCAAATCAATGAAAAAATCACATTCGTTTACTGTACTTGATTTTCCCACACCTTGATAACAAATATAAATTATTCCATTTTCATTATGTTCATTCTTTACCATATTATACTTCCTTCAGCAATTCGATTTCTTTTAAATGTTTTTCATCACTCATAAATTCGACAAGTAACGGAAAAGTATCAAAAATATCTTCAAATTCTACATCACCCCATTTATTGAATGTAGATTTAAACCCTATTCGTAGCAACCATCGAAAATGATTTCCTTTGTGTGGAATCACAATACAAGCAATCGTATCATCGTTTAATTTTGATTGATAATAAAACTGTGTATCATCACAAGCATCTTTTAATTCCCAATTTTTAATATTCATATTCATAAATTATTTATCCTTCGTTACTTTAGATAAAGCACCGTTTCCTAGAGAGTTATCAAATAATCTGAAACAATTACACCAATCATCTCTCGTAACAAATTCATGTTTTTGAAGTTTATCATAAATCAAACTGAGATTACAATTAAGGTTATCAATCTCATCCTTCGCTGACTTAAAAAGACTTTCTTCTTCCAAATAATTCTTCAACCATTCTTCTGCTTCTTCCTTAGAATTAAAATCAGATTTCAACGGTGGTCTACTTCTACTGTAAAAATCTTCCTGAAGTTCTACAATATAAGATTGACCGTACTCTTGTACTTCTTCACTGAAAACATTGTAGTTCGGTACAATCCACCATTTCTTTTTATTTTTCTTTTCTTCTTCAATCTGATTAATCAACGTTTCGACACGCTCTCGTTCTTCATCTGTAAATGATTCGAGATTATAAACTTTACAATTTTCACTCATTATTCACATCCTCTTTATATCTTTTAATCTTTCGATTGTAATTTCATGATTTTTCTTTTTTGTAGCAAAATCCCAATCCACTTTAAAAGCAAGAAACTTTCCGTTGTACCACTTATCCAAGACTTTACCTTGAATATTCTCAATCTTTGTTCCTTTTCCACTCGAAAAAATTAAATCGCCAATCTGAATGGAAGATTCTTCTTTAGGAAATCTAGCCAATTCTTTTTCAGATTCCATAATTTTCTTTTCGCCTTCACGAACATCTTTTATAAAAGAAGAGTGTTGATAAAATGTAGATAAATTAATTTCATTCATGTCTACATTTTACAACACTCTTATTATTTTGTCAAGTGAAATTATTCAATTTTCAGATTAAATCTTGTTCCACGTTTGAAATATATCATATCTTCTTCTTTATAAGAATCCAAGTGCATTGTAACACAAACTTTACCTTTTGGATTTTTTACCATGAAAATGTGAAATTTGTCAAACTTATCATTTTCAAAAGCAGTGACTTTCCATTCACCATTTTTACTTTCTTCAAATGTAAATTTGTACTTCTTCATAGGAACACAATCCAATCCCGTTAATTCCAATCGAACTTCTCCTCTACCATTTGAGAAGACAATCTCTTCTTCGTTTGCTTCTGTACAAGCAAACCCCTCATAAATAAATTTGTTCATATATTCCTCCTAGTCTGCCGTTTTCTTATCTGTACAGACTGAAAAATACAAATTGAAATTAGTTATGATTGTTAATAATCTGTTCCACTCGCTGACGTGAAATTCCATAAATATTACCAATCTCTTGATAAGTCTTTCCTTCACTTCTCAACTTGTTAATTTCATTAAGTCTTTTATCAGAATGATTCTTCTTTGGTTTTACACCAACCATTCTCAAATGTCGATAAACTGTGGGAACAGACAGATTAAATTTTTCTGCAATTTCCTTAACATTAATATCATTCTTGTTTTCTTCAATAAATACATTTACATCCATATTATTCCTCCATATTCAAATTATATCTTATTTATTTCCTTCTTTTAATACACCGTATTTATTTTTTCCTTTATTCCAATCTTCAAACAAAATTTTCTTTACTTCGTCATCTGTCTTGTTTTTAAGTACATTAATTCTCTTAAATTCCCAATTCTCTTTATTTCCCACGATTTTAAGATAATCAAATCCACCATCAACCGCACAAGATTCACAACTACACCAATGAAAATCATGTCTTGAACGAGAATAGATTATATCTCCGCATTTTAAGCATTTAATTCCACCTAATTGCAAAATTCTACCTCCTCATAAGTTTCGTTAAAAATATCTTCCTTACAGAAGTAAAATTCCCCACGAACACCTTTAATTACATAATCACCTTCCGTAGCGACATGTTTAGCCTTAATAAATTTTCCATCTTCCAAAGTAGGAATAATCAATTCTCCATCGTAAGCAATCATAGCATCTTTACAAAATGCTTTAATTTCATCAAAGTTTTTGCCGTTCCACTGAATTGCTTCAATCGGAATGGGTCTTTTTACATAAGTCTTTATCATAATTAAATAACCTCTACTTGTTTTATAAAAGATTTATCGATATCTCGTATGAATCCATCTTCCCATTTTATTTTAAAACGACAATCATCTGTGGAATAAAATATAGAACCTACATGCTCCTCAAAATTTATTAAAGATTTTGAAGAGAGTTCTTTTCCGTTTTTATCTTTTATTCCTAAATAATATACATCATTTTTATGCAAATTAGTCACCTCCAAAAATCCAATTTGGAGATTTAATTATTCTTTTAGCAAAAAGAAAATTATAAAATCTTGTTTTAATAATAAATTTATTCATATATATTATCTCCGCACACATGAATAATAACATAAACAAATATGCTTGTCAAGTAATTTATACAAAAAAAGACCTACTTTTGGTAGGTCTAATCTATATTTTCGGATTTGAAAAAACAACAAACTTATTTTCCAATCCGACCAAATTTGTAATTCACAATTGAATCTAATTCAGCATTGAAAGCGTCAATTTCACTTTTTACGAATCCTTCATATCCTTCAAGAGTGTCACCCGTAGCAATAACTTTATTTCCTTTTTCTTTTACTTCACTTACAATGAAGTTTGTATCAAAAGCATTACCGAATGTAGGATTCCAATCAATTCCTTCAGTTAAAACAATATCGCTAGGATTAGGAATAGATTCACTATGAGCGATAGCCATTTCAGCAAAAGTGTCGTAATACTCAAAACAAACTTCATACAAATCTTGCAAAAGTTCATGAATACTCATAAAATTCTCGCCTTCTGTATATAAATGCAAAATGCGAGCATCATTTCCTAAAAGATAAACATAATTTGAAAGTTCAGACAATGTATTCATATAAATCACCTCGAATTAAAAATTGTCAATTATATTATTATATAGTAAGATTTTTAATTATATAGTTAGTATAGTTACATAGTTCATAAAAATATCCAATCATCGCAAAATCAAATCTTAAATCATCTCCTAATTTACCATTTCTAATATTACGATAATTGCAATAATAAGAACTTATAGCCATATACAAATTATATAAAGATTTTCCACCACTCTTTTTATAAATCTCTCTGATATATTCTTTCTGTTCAGCCATGTGAAGATTTATACATTTTGATTTTTTCCAATCCAATTCAAACAATGGTTTCAAAATATCATTCAACACAATTTCTTTATTATTTAATTGTTCACTTAGGTCTTGAGCAAACTTTATATACTCTTCAACTTCTTTATAAAGTTGGTCAAAGTTTGATGTTGTATCTAATCTTCCCATAGTCCAAATACGTTTATGTTGTTCATCAGCCATTTGAAAAACCGCATGGTCAGATTCTCTTAATAAACTTAATGTACAGTTTATTGCATTTCTACCATCAAATCCATTGGCAGTAGTCATATAAACTAAAAAATCATCATCACAAATTTTTATCTTTTTTAATATCATTGTAAGATAAGATTTCTTTTGATTTAATATGTCACCACACGATACAAATTTACTGTTTTCATATTTTTGTTTAAACAAATTCATTACTTGAAAACATTCTTCATTGTTCATCAACTTGTACTGTTTCTTTACAACATACATAGGTTTCATGTCGTCACTTCTAGCGACAACTCGATTACGGTCAATGTTGATATACTCACCATTTATGCAAGTATAGCATGGAAGGGTTAAAACTTCCCACAAAAAGTTTTTCTCTTCCATAAAATCATGTACATTATCTTTTTCAGATGGCTCAACATCAAGTCTTTGCCACCAATACATAGATTTATTTTTCTTCATTTGTATTTACCCCCTCATTGACTATACATTCAGAGGGAATTACATCTTTATACAAATCTTTGTGTCTGTGTTTTCTCATATGTAATGTTTGAAGAGTACAAAAATTATCTTTTTTAGGGTCATAGCATATCAAATGACTGTGATTATAAATTTCTTCCTTATTTTCTTCTCGATATATTCTATTGTTTTCTAAAATTTTATCTTTGCTTTCCTTATAATTTTCCCTTCTTCTTTCGTTTATTTCATCTTTATTCTCTTCATAATGTTCTTTTCTTTTCTTTAATATTTTTTCTTTATTTCTTTCATAAGATTCTTTTTTCTGTTCACTTATTTTTTCTTTATTCTCTTCTCGATATATTTTTCTATCTTCGTGAATTTTATCTTTATTTTCTTCGTAACGTTTTCTTCTTCTTTCGTTTATTTCGTCTTTATTGGCATGATACCATTCTTTACTCTTTTCATTTAATTCCTCTCTGTTTTCTTCCCTACGTTTTTGTCTTTTCTTGTTTATTTCATCTTTATTTTCTTCATAATGTTGTCTTTTTTGTTTATTAATTTCATCCCTATTTTCTTCTCGATATTTTTTTGCATGTTCACGATATTCTTCTTCTGTCATATTTTCTTTTGCACATTCTTCTTGAATTTTAGCAATTTCTTTAATCTGACTTTCCGAAAGTGTTTCAATATCCTTTGTACCACATCTTTGTTGAACTACATTTCTTGATTCCCAAGTATCAAAAATTTTCCACAAACAATAATGGGCGATAATATGATTATAGTATGATAATTTAATTAAATTCCCCTCAATTTTATTTGCTAAAGGTTCAGTTTGACTTCTATTTTTATGAGTTTCATCTTTGAAAGAAAAACAAGGAATTATATGATGTTTTTCAAATTTCTTAGCAGTTTCATTCGAAGAATCAGATAAAATATCAATATATTTTTTTATCCATTTTGAATTTTTTTCATTCTTCCACCCATAAATCAAATTCAAAATATTTTCTAGTAATATTTTTTTATTAAGATTCATTTTATTCCTCAGTAGTATGTGGGTTAGAATTTTGAATAATTCTTGAAAGTTTTTCGATTGCTTGTCTTTGTGAAGGACTTAAATCTACAGTATCTTTCTCCTCATCTTTTGTTGCAGGAGTAATGATTGGGTTAGGTGAAACTTGACTAGGAATAAAGACCTTAAACAACGAATCAACATTCTTTGACTTTTCGGAAGAAATCGCAACATACCAACTTCTCAATTCATCATTACTTAAATCATGTGTTAAAACACGTTTTACCATCTCGGCTTCAATAATGCTTTTCAATGTGTTTTGATTTTCAAGATTTTTTAACTGTGAAGAAATGAATGATGAAACATCATTTCTTAAATCATCTTGACTTGTAATTCTTGTTACTTTATTTTCATCTAAATTGTAAAGACTTTTTAAAAGTTCCTTACTCTCTTCGACTAAAGTGTTTGTATCAGCGATAGATAAGTCCATAGATTCGACTTCGTTTTCTTCAAATTCATCTGACATATATTTCCTCCATATCAATCATAAATAACTATTCTAAATAGTTATGGAAACAGAAAAACAACCAAATGAACTTTTTAATTCTGTAGAATTTCTCTTTGCAAAACCTTGTTATCAAGGTCATTATATGTATGCTTTGGATAATTTGGAGTCTATGTCAGTAATTGATAAAGATTCTTTAAGACAATTATTGGTTCAATTGAAATGTTATGATTTTATACGAATCAATTATCTATTAGACAGAAACTTACCTATATTTTTTAATGCTAAAGAAAAGAGAATTGAAGAGTTTGAAGATGTTGGGGAATTGGATTCTGCCACAATTAAAAAAATGATACACGAAGAATTGGCAATAAACGCAATCCCACAACAAAAATCAAATTATGAAAGATTTTTTGGAAAGGACAGTAAATTATATCAGCAAAATTTTAATGAGGAGATGTTAAATTATGGCAATAATCAATCAATACAAAGCAATTTATCCAATCACAAATTCAAGATTTGAAAATGAAGATATTTATATAAACGCTACTTCTATGGAAAAGGCAGTAAATATGATTACTACTGAAAAAGGTAGCGAACCTATTATGATTTCAAAAATTCATGACAATATTCTTACAGAACCTACAGAAGAAACAACTGTAGCGTTTGAAATAAAATCATATTATATCGATGAAAAAAGTAGTGAAGAAATCGAAGTTCCAAATTGTATAGCATATCCTACTTCTGTTCCGAGTTGTACAAGAGGAAGTACACTTTATATGCAGACACCAAATTATTCATTTACGGAAGAAGTTGAGGGTGAGGAAGTTACGGTAAATTATACATTTGAAAAGTGGGTTTATGGTCAAACTGAATACACCAACAATCCGCAGATTTTCACAATTCCGTTGGATGAGGAAATAACTCCAGTTAGCGTACAAGCGATTTATACAAGAACTATAGGGTAAATATATCTTGCTGACATTCTTCTATTCTCTTTTTAGCAATTTCAAAATAATTATCGTCTTTCTCGATTCCGATAAAGTTACGGTTGGTGTTTATACAGGCGACCCCTGTTGAGCCACTACCCATTGTGAAATCCAAAACAGTTTCGTTTTTATTCGTGTAAGTTTTGATGAGATATTCGAGAAGATTTGTTGGTTTTTGTGTTGGATGTAACTTGGAACTGTCTCTCGAAAAAGTTAATAAATTACCTTTTGTTTTATATTCATATGTTTT
>JAEEGH010007466.1_pt1 | contig 26264 bp, 20 predicted proteins | sample 9134181 | NCBI WGS metagenome assembly JAEEGH01 (sample SAMN16246544, study PRJNA631951) | gut metagenome | biome: gut microbiome; feature: rumen; material: DP-attached | host: Bos | place: Iran: Karaj | collected 2018-10 | reverse complement strand
CCTCTTCAGGGAACTTCAGACTGAGACAATCGCCCACAGGATTGGGATAGATTCCATAGTGTTTTTTGGGATGGATATGGATGGTATCCACCTGTGCCATCGTCCCAACGCTCCAGTGAGCCTGCCATCCGGTAGCGGTAGTAAGGCAGTCGGAGCGGAACTCCACACACAACGCATTACCCGTCGACCTCACCATACCGGGGCTTTGGGTATTCCATCGACCGATCTGAGGCGCATTAACATTGGCGCCATCATAGATCCAAAGAAAATCGTAATCACGTTCAAGGTCGAAACTATCGAAATTCAACGTAATCGTTGTATTGGGATCGCTCTCGATCACCCAAATCCGACGTTCGTCGTTCCCGTAGTTCTCATGATTGAAATTGCCTTCGGTCACACCCGCTCCCCCAAGTACCATTGGAAGTTCATGGTTATTGATAAGCTTATAGTAATAATTCCAGCTCCAGAACGGTCCTGGGTCGGTGTGTGATTGGTCAGGATAATGCTGATGTCCCCGAATCTTGATGCATGCGCCTTCACCTCCTAAGTTATGAAGACCCGAGTCAAGCGCGGTGCCGTCGTCAAGGGTGTCGGTGCAAAAGGTTCGATGCCCGTCGATAGTCTCGTAACGTGAGCAGATGCTCCGCATCAAGTCAGCCGAAGACTCATACATCGCCTTGGTGAAGAAGCTGGCAATGTCGCCATAGGCTTCATGTTCCACGCCGATGGTATAACCATTGGCCGTTCGGGCATGATAAGCCTTGTCCGCTTCCCTTACCATCTGTGTCACCTGACCATCAACTGATCTTATGACATAATGTGCTGACACACTGGATTCGCAATTCAAGAACCAACTGATGGCGCCTGCGTAGGAGCCCTCTGTGTAATGGATCACCACTCCGCTGACTTCCTTGGTACGTTCCTCCCAGTTACATTCCGGTGCGGGAACCCAGATGGCATTGGGGTAGTCCGTCTCCCTTGAAACCGCCACATTCTCGCCCGAAAGCAAAGGATAATCCTCTCCAAACAAGGCCTTTAGATCGACATCAAGCTGGTAATACACTGAATAGAGCATCATCTTCATCGGGAGTTCGTCTTTCTTTTCTCCTATGGGGAGTTCCGACAATTCCATGATCACTGGCATCCACGCCCCAGGGTCTTTCGAGGTGATCCCTTTTTGTGAAGCGACTTTCTCACAAGCTTTAGCGTAGGCCAACACATTGATGGCTGGGTCCCCAAGGATCTCTTCCTCCGTGAAACCTGAAAGCATCGCTACCGTCTTGAGGTTTTCCCTGAAACAGCCCTTGCCGTCACGAACCAGCCCCATCATACCGTAAGCACGGGGCATAGCTGTTGGATCGTCGGCAGGAAAGGTATAGTCGGCATCAGTCAAGTGATGGCATTGCGTATTGGTAAAGGAGACTGCTTCAAGCAGTCCTGATGGCAACGATGGACACTGCCTTTCGGCCAGTTGAAAGACTGACAAAATTACCAAAATGACCAATTTCATAGTGTCAACCTTATTTTAGTGGCAAAAATAACGTTTTTGGAATAAAATTTGTCGCTTTTTCTGTAACTTTTCCGCTTCTCGGACGTTATATAATGGTAAACTTAACAAATCAAAACGTAAAATGAGCAACAACAAACGACTTGAAAGAGACCTCCAGAACAGAGTTTTAGGAGGCGTTTGCTCTGGATTGGGCAATTATTTTGAAGTGGACCCAACGATTTGGCGGGTACTGTTTTTCATCTTGTTCTGGCTGGGACTTTCTGGCCTTCTCATCTACATCATCCTTTGGATGGTGATGCCTGCTGGACAGACGCAGTCCAACTATAGCGCTTATGCACAAGACGCAGAGGTTGTAGGTGAAGGCGGTGAACCTAAGAGAAGTAGAGGCAACATGACCGCAGGCCTCATTCTGATTGGCATCGGCGCCATCGCGTTGCTTGCCCGTTACATTCCTCAGATCAGCTGGCACACGATATGGCCTGTCATCCTGATCGGTATTGGTATCTATCTCATCATCCCTAAAAACAACAAAAAGTCATGAAAAGCAAAAACTTCATTACCGGAATATTAATCATTTTTGTCGGCGTAATAGCATTGCTGGCAGCGCTCAACGTATTTGATTTCCATTGGTCCATCATATTCAGGCTTTGGCCTTTGATGCTGATCATCTTCGGCATCGCCATACTTCCTTTAGGCGACTATGTAAAAGGAGGACTTGTGTTAGCCGCTTTAGGCTTGGGATGTGCGTTGTACCACGTTGAAATGCAGCGTTATAACGGCAACGCGATCACAAGACTTTACAACAACGTCAAGTCGTGGAGTTTCAACACCAATGACGATGACGACGAGTCAGAGGCTGATGAAGTAGAATACTGCTACGCTATCGACCAACACTTCTCAGAGCCTTATGCCGAGGTTGATCATGCCTCCATCGACATTGATTTTGGAGCTGGAGACCTGAAGCTAAAAGACCCTTGCGCCGAATTGGCAACGGTGGATGCGCAGAGCAACTTCGTAAAATACAGCTTCCGGACCGAGAAAGGTGATGACGGCATCGCTTTATACGTCAGCGGGAAAGGCCACTCCAAAAACGTTGGCAAGAAAAACGAAAACGACCTTAATATCGCCTTATGCGCACAACCTGTTTGGGATTTCAGCCTTGACATGGGCGCTGCCGATGCCGAGCTTGACTTCACTCCTTATAAAGTATCTTCCATAGAGATCGATGGTGGTGCATGCGACCTTGACCTGAAACTGGGTGATAGCGGTTGCGACACTCGAGTGAAGATCAACACTGGAGTTTCCGATATCAACATCCAAGTACCGGCCAACGTGGACTGCGAGGTCAACATTGAATCAGCCATCACTGGAAAGGATTTCACCGGCTTTGAAAAGATTGAAAAAGGACTGTGGCGAACACCCAACTACGGACAAGGTGAGCACAAGATTGTGATTGAGATGAGCTGCGCCGTTTCCGACATTTCGGTAAAACGCTACTGATTTCTGCAATTTTCTGCGAGCGATTGAGTTTTTTTACTTACCTTTGCGAGTTTTAAAATCGAATCTCTTTTTAAACTATGCAAAGAAATAAACTTCAGCGGCTATTACTCACGTTAGCCATCGTCTTCTGTACAACACTCACATTCGCTCAAAACAACGACATCAAAGGCTTCGTCTACGAGGAATCGACAGGCGAGCCTGTGATGTTTTCAAACGTGTTCCTGAAGGGCACCACGTTAGGTTGTTCGACAAACGAGAACGGTTATTTCAACATCACCCGTATCCCCGACGGCAAATACACCTTGTATATTACCTGCGTGGGATATGACACGTTGACTTACCCCGTGAGTCTGGCCAATGGCCAAACCATCAACAAGAAGTTCACGCTGAAGGAATCAAGCATCAGCCTTGATGCAGTGAGCATCACCGCCGACAAGGTGGAAGCCAAGACCGAGACCAAGACTTCTGTGATCACCGTCACGCCTAAGACCATCAACAAGATCCCGAGCGTGGGTGGTCAGGCCGACTTGGCGCAGTACCTGCAAGTGGTTCCCGGTGTCATTTTCACCGGTGACCAGGGCGGTCAGCTCTACATCCGCGGTGGCTCCCCCATCCAAAACAAGGTGCTGCTCGACGGCATGGTGATCTATAACCCCTTCCACTCCATCGGCTTGTTCTCCATTTTCGACACGGACATCATCCGCAATGCCGAGGTGTTTACCGGAGGCTTCGGTGCCGAATATGGCGGCCGCATCTCTTCCATCATGGACATCAACACCCGTGACGGTAACAAGAAACGCTGGACCGGTAAGATTGGTGCCAGCTGCTTCGGTGCCAAGCTGACCTTGGAAGGCCCCATCGTCAAGCCCAAGACCAGCGACAAGGCCTCTGTCACCATGGTGCTCTCCGCCAAGAATTCTTACTTAGAGCAAACCAGCAAGGTGCTGTACAAATATGCTGCCGAGGACGGTCTCCCGTTCAACTACAACGACATCTACGGCAAGTTTTCCATCAACGCCCCCAATGGCTCAAAGGTCAACTTCTTCGGTTTCTCGTTCAATGATAAGGTCAACAACTACAAGGCCCTGTCTGACTTCGGATGGAACTCATGGGGCGCTGGAACTAACTTCCTCGTAATCCCTGGCAAGGCTCCTGTAATGATTGAAGGTAGCATCGCCTACTCGAGCTATGTCTCACGCATGCATGAAAACAACAACCCCGACCGCTACAGTAGGGTTGACGGCTTCAACATGAGCTTTGACTTCAACTACTTCTTAGGAAAGAACACCTTGAAATACGGCGTGGAGTTGTCAGGCTACGGCACCGACTTCGTGACCTACAGCAACTATGGCCATATCAGAATCCCGCTGAGCAACTTCTCCACCGAGATTGGTGCTTACGCTAAATACAAGGCCTCATTGGGCAACCTGCTCTTGGAACCCAGCCTTCGTTTCCAGTACTATGCTGACCTTAACGTGCCGTCGCTTGAGCCACGTATCGCCTTCAAATACAATGTCACCGACTGGATGCGTATCAAGGGTGCCGCAGGTATGTACTCACAAGATCTGGTGGCTGCCACCAGCGACCGCGACGTGGTCAACCTGTTCTATGGCTTCCTCTCAGGCGTTAACGGTATTCCCGACACCTTCAAAGGCAACAAGGTCAAGTCGAGCCTCCAAAGAGCCAACCATTTTGTGCTCGGTACGGAGTTCGACCTCACCAACAACCTGAACATGAACATCGAAGGTTATTGGAAACGCTTCAACCAGTTGACCAACATCAACCGCAACAAGATTTATGTGGATGATGAAGAGAACTCCTCTGTCAGCGATTTGATCAAGAAAGACTTCATGATTGAGGACGGCGACGCCTATGGCTTCGACCTGTCGTTGAAATACGAGGACAAGCACTGGTACCTGTGGGCTGTTTATGCTTTAGGCTTTGTCAACAGAAACTATGAAAAGTACGATGGTGGCGAAGTCACATTGGTGACCTACCAACCCCATTTCGACCGTCGTCACAATGTCAACGTCATCTTGACTTACACTGCCGGCGACTTGCGTCAGTGGGAGTTCAGCGGCCGTTGGAACTTCGGTACGGGATTCCCGTTCACCCAAGTGCAAGGCTTCTATGAATACCTCACCTTCCAGGACGGCATCTACTTCGACTACACCACCGCCAATGGCGAGTTGGGTATGGTCTTTGCCGACCTGAACCAAGGCCGTCTGCCCATGTACCACCGCTTCGACATCGATGTCAAGCGCAAGTTCTTCTTCAGCGAGCACACCATCTTGGAAGTCGACCTCAGTGTGACCAACGTCTACAACAGAGCCAACGTGTTTTACGTAGACCTCATCACCAGCGAGGTAGTCAACCAACTGCCCATCCTGCCGTCATTAGGCTTGACCCTGTCGTTCTAACCTGAAAAGTACATCCCCATGAAACGAATACTCCTTTTCATAGCCGTTTGCCTGCTGACCTTCAATGGCATCGCACAAAGCGACAACAATGCCATCAAGCAGTTCTATCGTACCATCCAAGGTACCTATCAAGGTCAGCTCAACGACTCCACCAGTGTAACGCTCCACTTCGCCCCCATTTGGGAACGCGAAGAGAATCCCTTCCGCTGGTTTTATTTAGAGGCCGTCAACAACGAGACCAAACAGATTGTCGCGCAAAACATTTTGGAGATTGAGCCCATCTCTGACATTACCTTTAACATCGTTGTATATGGCATCAAGTCGCCAAAGGAGTTCGTTGGTCAATGGGGCAACCGTCACTTTTTTGAGGGATACAACACCCATATTTTGAAAGGAAAGAAAAAATTCGTGTTTCTCAAGACCAAGGATTTCGAGTACCAAACTGGATGGAACGGCCGCAAGTCGCTGGAGTGTTTCCCTTCAGGCGACAGGATTCATTTCAAGTTTGTGCAGGAAGACGAGCGTTTCTATATCAAGAGAGTTCCCCAAGGAACCACCAACATCATCGGCTACACTTTCTTTAAAGAGCTGACTGACTGAGTTTGAACACCCAAGCCGAAGCGCTTTTGATATCAGCATAACGAAGGCTGCCCGTTTCGATAACGAGGCGGCCTTTTTCGTAACGCCAAGGAAGTTTCTTTTCGCAGCCGAGCAAGGTAACCGTCATGTTCTTGGCAGGCTCGTCAACATCGAGGATCAACTGCTTGTCGGGAAAATTGAATGTGATGGCATAAACAGCGTCATGGCCTCGGGTGAAGCAAACCTCGGGCTGGGCCACTGTGTCGTTTCGGTAAGGCTGGGAGCTGTAAATGGCTTCGCCATTGACTTCGAGCCAACACCCAAGGTCAAGCAAGCGCTCCTGTTGAAGCATCGGGATCTTGCCGTCAGCCGCTGGACCTACATTGATGGTCAAGCCACCACCAGCCGCCACCAAGGTTACAAAATGGCGGATCAACTCATCGGAAGTCAGATAGTTTTCAAGTGGTTCGTTGCGGTTGAGGCCAAAGGAGCGACCGATGCCGCGACATTCAGCCCATGGGCGGTCGGTGAGTTTGGCTCGGCCCGTGTATTCAGGAGTGCGGAAGCCATGTTGCTGTCCCTCGCCCCATCGGTCATTGACGATAGCTTCATCGCCTATGGTGTTGTAGTACCAAGAGATCAACTCGGTGGCATGCCATTGCTTCGCACTATTGCGCCATTCACCGTCAGTAAAAAGGATTGTGGGCTTGTAGGCAGTAACCAATTCTTTGAACTGCGGAATCATGTGAGTATCGACATAGGTAGCGATGGAGTCATCGGGATCCTCATACCAGATATGCTTCTTATTGGTCCATTCAGGCAGGGAATAATAGAAACCCATCTTCAACCCTTGCTTGCGTACCGCCTCAGTCAGCTCACCGCAGATGTCGCGATGCGGTCCTGTCTCCACTGAGTTCCAGCCTGGTGCATATTGGCTCGGCCAAAGACAATAGCCATCATGATGCTTGCTGACCAGCAGCACGTATTTTGCCCCTGACTTCCTGAACAATTCGGCCCATTCATCGGGATCCCAAAGTTCGGCTTTCCACATGGGGACGAAGTCCTTGTATTGAAACTCCTTGCCGTAAACCCGCTCCATGAAATCCTTTCGATGGTCGCCCATCATAAGGCCACGGTAAAACCATTCGGCGTAACCGTCTTCACTGGCGAAGGCTGAAACTGAATAGAGGCCCCAATGGATAAAAATGCCCAACTTAGCGTCAGAAAACCATTCTGGATAGCCACGCTGATTGATGGATTCCCAGGTGGGAAGCACTTGAGATTGGGCTGAAAAGGCTGTAAGAGCAAGGAACAAGACAAGGAAAAGACGTTTCATAGGACGATGTTTTGGGACAAAGGTAACAAAAAAAGGGACACATCGTAATGTGTCCCTCCTATTATGATTCAAACAATTCTTAGAAATTGTAATAGATTCTGATTGAAGGAGCGGCAAGGTCGCATCTCATCAAGAAACCGTCGGTGCCATAGAAATTATGGTCATAACCAATCTTTCCGAAACGGAAAGCAGCAGTCCATTTGTCGGTAGCCATCCAAGCGATACCGGGTTGCAGCATTATAGCGTAAGCGCCCTTAGGAGCAGCATTGATCAAATTGAAATCAGCAGTCAAATCCAAAAACAGAGAGAACTTGCCACCGATGGTGCAAGGCACATAGCGGAAATAAGGCTGAAGAGTCAGAGCATTGGTAGAGCCAACACCTTTAACATTGTCAAAAGTATAACCAGCGCCAAGAGCAATGGTGAATGGTGAATCGGGAATCATGTAACCAACCTCTGGAGAGAGGGTAATGCCTGTGTGATTCTTTTGAATGTCAGCACCAAGACCACCGCCGATCCAAACCTGAGCGTTGGCTGACATAACACCAGCAAAAACGATTGCGAGAACTAAAACTAACTTTTTCATAATTGATTTTGTTTAAGGGTTAATTTGTTATTGATTAATTGTTGTTATTTTTCAATGAATGCGATGGTATCGCCTTTGGCAACGCGCTTGCCTTGTTCGGCCGTGGCTTCCACGATCTTGCCTGACCACAATGCGTAGACAGGTTCCATCCCGTGCTCGCTGTTGATAGCGCAGAGCAGGTCGCCTTCCTTGTAGACCTGACCTGGAGCAGGAGCAATGGACTTATCGTCGAAGTCGACTTCCCACATCACAATGCCACTCACAGGGGCGATGACGGGTTCAGCGTTGGGATGACGTAAAGCACGAAGATCCGGGATCTTGGCCTCACCGCCAGCCTTCTCAAACTTAGCCTTCATCTTGGCTTCCAACTCTTGGTTGAAGCGACGCTTGGCCTCGCCTGACTTATACTCACGATATTGCTTCTCGTGCATAGCGAACTCAAAGAGTTCCTCGTCGTCCTGACCACGGTCCCAGCCTTCTTTCTTCATCTCTTCAATGAAGTGTGGCAAAGCATTCGGGTAGTTGTCCTGTGGGTTACCCGTGAAGAACTCTAAGCCCTTCTTCTTGGCCAGTTCCACAATCTCAGGAGCCAAAGTGCCCGGCAGCTTGCCAGCCTTGCCAAGGATCATATCCCAAGCGGCGGGGTCGATACTGGTCTCGTAACGAGGCTCGCCTTTGCTGAGAGCAAAGAGGTTCATCAAAGCAATGTTCTTAGTGTACTGGCTGAATGGGGTAACCAAAGGCGGGTTGCCGAGTTTCGGCCAGATATCCTGTACTTCCTGGAACAACTCAACGAGCATCTCGTCTTCGCTCAGTTCAGGGAGACCTTCTTTCTTACGGTTCATGTTGATGGCAGCGTGCACCGGCTTAAGGTCGGCCATCAGCGAGCCCATCATGCCACCAGGCAGACCGCAGCCCAACAGCAACGAGTTGATGTAACGGTTACGTGGGTCGATCCAATAGCCGAGGAAGTCGTCGATAAAGCTCTGCGTCATGCTACGGGCGGCCATGTAGGTCTTCATGTCGATGTCCTTCACGAGGAAGCCGGCGTCTTTCAACATGGCTTGAACGCTGATCACGTCAGGATGAACGGTGCCCCATGAAAGCGGCTCCATAGCTACGTCGACGTAGTCGCAACCAGCCTTGCACACCTCAAGCATCGAAGCCATCGACAAACCTGGGGTGGTGTGGCCGTGATACTGCACCTTAATATCGGGGTGCTGCGTCTTGATGTGGTTCACGATCTTACCTAATGAGGCAGGACGACCTACGCCAGCCATGTCCTTCAAGGCGATTTCCTTTGCGCCAGCTTCGATGAGCTTTTCAGCCATAGCAATGTAATACTCAGCGGTATGAACCTGTGAGTATGTGATGCTCATGGCAGCTTGTGAGATCATGCCAGCTTCGTTGGCCCATTGGATGGACGGGATGATGTTGCGCACGTCGTTAAGGCCGCAAAAGATACGGGTGATGTCGACGCCTTGCGCTTTCTTTACCTTATACATCAGTTGACGCACGTCGGCAGGAACGGGGTTCATGCGCAATGCGTTGAGGGCACGGTCGAGCATGTGGCACTCAATGCCGCCTTTATGCAAAGCTGCGGTGAAGGCACGAACCGATGGATTCGGGTTCTCGCCATAGAGCAAGTTGACCTGCTCAGCGGCACCACCATTGGTCTCCACACGGTCGAAGCAGCCCATTTCAATGATCAAGGGAGCAATCTGTTCCAGTTGATCCTTGCGTGGCACATACTTACCTGACGACTGCCACATGTCGCGATATACGAGACTAAATTTGACTTCTTTTTTCATGATTCAGATGTTTTTAACGCTTTTCAGCATGTTTCTTGATTCTGTGGCGATCTGCCCACAAGCCATAGACCTCGCTCACGTTACCAGCCGTTGTAAAGGCATTGATTTCGTTCTTGCCAAGGAATTCCATCAGCTTCGAGAACTCGTCATTGGTGAGCAGGGCCTCCAACTCGATCGACTTCTCATTGGTGTAGCCACCGATGACTTCATAGAGGGTGCAACCACGGTTGAGATCGTCAATAATGTAACGGCGGATGCGATCGTAATCCTTTGAGACGATGCAAACACGCTTACGTTGGTTGAGGTTGGCCGTAAACATGTTCACCACCATGCCGTTGATCCATGTGGCGATGAGGCCGATGATGACCATCTGGAAGGGGTTGATGGCGAAAGCCGTGAGGCAGATGATGGCACCAGCCACACTCACCGACTTACCCATGTCGAAGTGCAAGTACTTGTTGACGATCTTAGCCAAGATGTCGAGGCCGCCTGTGGAAGCATTGATGGAGAACATCAGTGTTTGAGCGGCGCTAAGGATGATCACACAGCAGAGCAAATCGAACCATGGGTTGCCCATGACTGAGAAAGCCTGGCTGGGGTCGACACCCATGTTGATCAGGTAGCTGTTTGGAGTGGCAAGGTTTTCCCAAGGATAGATCCATTCACAGAATTTGGTCATGGGACCGAGAATCAGGGCGCAGTAGACCGTTTTGAGGCCGAATTCCTTACCGACAAGCAAGTAGGCCAGAATCAGCAGGATGGCATTGATGATGGTAATCATCATGGAAAGGCTGATGCCGACGCCCATGCTTTGGAAAATGTTGGTTAAAACGATAGAGAGACCCGAGATAGAGCCTACAATCAGTTTGCTGGGGACCAAGAAATAGTAGACACAAACGCCCGTCATAAACATGCCGAAGGTCATAATCAGCAGTTCAATCCAGAACTTTTTGCTAACCAAAGCTTGGCCGATTTCTTTGGAGATATCATTTACTTTACTCATAAATGATTGATTTATAAACTTTTAATAAATAGAATATTGCTCGTTTTTACGGCTGCAAATGTCGTAATCTTTTTTGATATAAAGAAGGGTTTTCGAGAAATAATTATCTTTGCGCCAAATATAGTGAAATGACCCTCTTAGACTGGCTACCGATCACCAAGAAAGAAATCGACCTTCGTGGGTGGGATGAGGTTGACATTGTGTTCGTTACGGGCGATGCCTACGTGGATCATCCGGCGTTTGGTGCGGCGGTCATCGGGAGGACGCTGGAGAAAGAAGGATTCCGAGTGGCACTCATCCCGCAGCCCAACTGGAGGGATGACCTTAGGGATTTCAAGAAATTTGGCAAGCCAAGGATCTATTTTGGTGTGTCGGCCGGCTGCATGGACTCGATGGTGAACCATTACACCGCCAACAAACGCCTACGCAGCAATGATGCCTACACCCCAGGCGGCGAGGCCGGTTTCCGTCCCGACCGAGCCAGCGTGGTCTACAGCAACATTTTGAAAAAACTTTATCCCGATGTGCCCGTGGTGATTGGCGGCATCGAAGCCTCGCTGCGCCGTGTGACCCATTACGACTATTGGGATGACTGCTTGAAAACTTCGATATTAGTGGATTCCAAAGCTGACATAGGGGTTTACGGCATGGGCGAATATACCATGGTGGAGATCGCCAAGGCCATCCAACAAGGGAGAAAAGTCAGTGAGTTGACTGACATACAGCAGACCTTTTACCTACAAGATAAGAAACAGCCTTTGCCTGCTTTCAACGGCGAAACGATAGAATTGGTTTCCCATGAAGTCTGCTTAAAAGACAAGCGAAAATACGCCTCCAATTTTAAGCATATCGAGGAGGAATCGAACAAAAAACACGCCGCCAGATTAGTTCAAGACATTGGCAACCAGCGAGTCATCATCAACCCGCCCCTGCCCACCTTCTCTACCGAGCAGATTGACGCCTCGTTTGACTTACCGTATACAAGACTGCCTCATCCGAAATACGCCAAGCGCGGTGCCATCCCGGCATACGAGATGATCAAGCACTCCATCAACATGCACCGAGGCTGCTTCGGAGGCTGTGCTTTCTGTACCATCTCTGCCCATCAAGGCAAGTTTGTGGCTTCCAGGAGCAAAGCTTCCATCATGCGCGAGGTGGAGCAGGTGACCCAGATGGAGGACTTTAAAGGCTATATCAGCGACTTGGGCGGTCCCTCAGCCAACATGTATCGGATGCGAGGCAAGGACGAGAGTCTTTGTGAGAAATGCGCCCGTCCCACTTGCCTTCAACCCTCTGTGTGCAAGAATCTTAACACCGACCACCATCCGTTGATCGAGATCTATCAAGAGGTGGACCGTCACCCTAAAGTCAAGAAAGCCACCGTAGGATCCGGCATCCGCTACGACCTGTTTTTGCACGACTGCACCCCCGAGGAAAGCCAAGCCATGGGCTACGACGAGTATTTCCGCCAGTTGGTCACGAGACATGTCAGCGGACGATTGAAAGTGGCACCCGAACACACTAGCGATGCCGTTTTAAAACTCATGCGCAAGCCAAGGTTCGATATGTTCGTCAAGTTGAAAAAGAAGTTCGACTATCTCAACGAAAAGGAGCATCTCAACCAGCAACTCATCCCCTATTTCATCTCCTCGCATCCCGACTGTTACTTGGAAGACATGGCCGATTTGGCCGTGAAAACCAAGGAGTTGGGGTACCACCTGGAACAGGTTCAGGACTTCACCCCTACCCCGATGACTTTGGCTACGGAAATCTATTATTCCGGCTACAATCCATACACCTTGGAGCCCGTTTTTGTGGCCAAGAGCAAGGAGGAGAAACTCGCCCAGCAACGCTTCTTTTTCTGGTACAAGCCCGAGAACCGCGAATGGGCAAAGGCCATGTTGAAAAAACTGGGGCATCCCGAATGGATAAAAAAGCTTTTCGGTAAATAAAAAAGCATTACTTTTGCAGCAAAATTCAACAAAATATCCATCATGAAAAGACACATCATCGGAGCCATGTTGCTCATCGCCGCCCTGATTGTCACCGGTTGCGGCAACAAGAATCAGAAAAAGCAAGAAACCAAAGAAGTGAAAGAAGAAGTGAAAGCTGAACGCATGCTGATCATCGTTGATCCTCAGATCGACTTCACCACTGGCAGTCTCGCTACCGCAAAGGGACCTGAGGCTATGGATCGTTTGGCTGAAGCTATCAATAATGGTGTTTTGGGCAAATACACTTGGGTCATCGTCACCCAGGACGCCCACCCCACCAACCACTGCTCCTTTGTAGAAAACGGAGGTATGTTTCCGCCTCACTGCGTGCAGGGAACCGAAGGTATGAACGTGTATCCCGCCCTTCAGCAAGCTCTTGACGCCAAGGCTGTAAACATCGACATCCATTATATGACCAAGGGCGACTTGGCTGACAAAGAGGAGTTCAGCATTTTCCAAAACGCCCGCAGCGGCGAAAAACTGACCTATATCATTAAAGAAGAGATCAAGTTTGAAGGTATTGACGTTTGCGGCATTGCCACCGACTACTGCGTCTATGAGACCGTCAAGGACTTGATGAACATCTATCCCGCCAAGCAGATCCGCGTGGTGACCAACTGCATTGCCGCTGTTGACGACAACGACACCAAGTTGGCTGACTTGATGCAAGAAAATGGCATTGAGGGAATTACGTTTTAAGATAAAAGATAAGAGATAAAAGTGGGAAAGTTTAAGGCTTTCTGCGAACGAAAAAAAATTGATCTCACCTGGCGTGCCTACTTTGTGGACGCGCTGGGTGCGATGGCTTTAGGCCTGTTTGCCTCTTTGCTCATCGGGACGATCTTCCAGACCTTGGGCGACAAGACTGGATGGGACGCATTCGTAACCATTGCGAAATACGCCAAAGCTGCTACTGGAGCCGCCATTGCGGTGGCCATCGCCTATAAGCTCCGTTGCGAAGGTTTGGTGCTGTTCAGTGCCATAGCCGTGGGCATTGCCGGCAACGAGCTTGGCGGTCCCATGGGCGCCTATGTGGCCGTGTTGGTCGCCATTGAGTTAGGCAAGATGGTCTATAAGGAAACCCAGGTTGACATTCTGGTCACGCCCGCAGTGGTGATCATTAGCGGCGTGCTGGTGGCGTTCGCCATCGGGCCTGCCATCGGCAGGCTGATGACCGCCCTCGGGGCGTTCATCGAGCACGCCACCCTAATGCAGCCCTTCTTGATGGGCATCATCGTGTCGGTGGTCATTGGCGCCGTGCTCACCTTGCCTATCAGCTCCGCCGCCATCTGTCTGGCCATCGGCCTCGGCGGCATCGCCGGCGGCGCAGCAACCGCAGGTTGCTGCGCACAGATGATCGGCTTCGCCGTGCTGAGCTTCAAGGAAAACCGCTGGGGAGGCCTCCTGGCACAAGGCTTAGGCACTTCCATGCTCCAAATGGGCAACATCGTGAAGAACCCACGTATCTGGATCCCCCCAACTTTAGCAGCCGCCATCACCGGTCCCATAGCCACCTGCGTGTTTCACCTTGAAAACGTACCCATCGGCTCTGGCATGGGCACCTGCGGACTCGTCGGCCCCATCGGCATCTACACCGCCATGCCCGAAGGCGGCACCAACATGTGGTTCGGCATGCTGCTGGTCTGCTTCGTGCTCCCCGCCCTGCTCTCTTGGCTCTTCGGATTGATATTAAGAAAGATCGGCTGGATCAAGGAAGGCGACCTTAAAATCGAGTGCTGATGGCAAAGCCTTTATCACCCGACCAAGTCTTGGACAAAATGGCCAAGTACTGCGCCTACCAGGAGCGGTGCGTCAAAGACGTGACCGAAAAGCTGAAGACCTTCGAACTCACCCAGAAAGAAAAAGACGAAATCCTTGATTATCTAATCGATAACCGGTTCGTTAACAACACACGATTCGCCCAAGCCTTTGTCAAAGGCAAGATCAACCAAAGCGGCTGGGGCTTGAACAAAATCCGTTTTCACCTGATGCAGAAAGGCATCGATAAGGAAATCATCGATGAAGCCTTGCAAACACACGACGAAGAGGCCTATCGTCAACGGCTCATCGACGTTCTGAAGATCAAGGCAAAGACCGTCAAGGCTGAAAACGATTTTGAAAGAAATCGGAAACTCGCCGCTTACGCCATGCAGAAAGGTTTTGAGGCCCATTTGGTGTGGGAGGTGATTAAGGGAGGGCTTTGATTATCCAAGTTTTTTAGTAATTTTGCCCCCTCAAATAGAGGAAACCTATGAAGGCTCGCAAACAACTAATCACCCAAACCCCTGAATGTCTGACTGATCCGCTTAGCCAGACACAGAATGTGGTTATCTCCGTGTTGTTCGCCTTGGTGTTTCTGACCGCCTACACGCCGTTTTCTGAGACTTCCTGGTTCCAATTGGGCACCAACAGCCGTTTTATCGGCACCTTGGGGTTTGTGGGTGTCGGCACTTTCTTCTTGGCCTGCAGCCGACTGATCATGACAGTTTGTGTTAGGAAGAGAAGGCACTTCGCTTTCTGGGCCTATATCCTTTGGCTGTTTTTGGAGATCGTGCTGATTGCGGCTTTCCACACCTATCTCTCCTATTTCTTAGTCAAAGCAACGACTTATTCATTAGGCTATATCTTCGGAAAGAGCCTGTTAATCACCTTTATAGCCCTTGCCGTTCCCTACACAATCGTCGATCTGATGATCCTGCTTAACGACTCACGCCGCAAGTTGACACTGACTAAGAGTGATGCTGTGGAATCGGATGACGAGGTGTTGCCTGAGCACACTGAGATCATCAATTTGATGGACAACAACGGCAATCTTAAGCTTTCCGTAAAACTCGACAACCTTTATTACATCAAGGCTGAGGACAATTACATCAACGTGTTTTACCAACGCAACGGCGCTATCGCCACCTACATGCTGCGTTGCAAGATGAAGACCATTGAGGACAACTGCGTGGATTCCAGCAGCTTGATGCGCTGCCATCGCTCCTATATTGTCAACATCAAGAAAGTCAGCGTTATGCACAATGAGGCCGAGGGCTTTATCTTGGAATTCGAGAGAGAAGGATTGGATTCCGTTCCCGTTTCAAAGACGTATGCCAATAGGGTTTTGGAGGCATTTAACAAAAAACAATAGGCTATGGAAGCCGAAAAGGACATCCCCAAAACCACAAAGTGCCTCAACTGCGGTACCAAATTTGAAGGCAATTTTTGTCCTGAATGTGGGCAAAATGCTGACACTGGACGGTTTACGATGAAGCTCATCGTAGAAAACCTCACCTCGGCAATCTTAGGCCGTGATGGTGGTGTTTGGTTCACCCTAAAGAACTTGGTTACCCGTCCCAGCTCAATGATAGTGGATATTCTGAACGGAAAACGCAAGAGGTATTTCTCGCCCTTTCCCATGCTGTTTTTCTGCTTGGCTCTTTACATTGTCATCCTTTCATTCACCAATGAGCATGCCTTTAAGGAATCTTTTTATGATAGCCAGATTGAATTCAAAGGTTTAGATGATTCAGAACAGTCCCAAACTGAAGTATATAAATTATTCTCTCAAACTCTCGATTTTCTCAACAACCATTATACGTTAAGTTATATCATGACACTCCCTTTGTGGTTGTTGGGAGCCAGGCTCTGTTACGGCAAAAACAATCGAAAACGTTACTATTGGGCTGAATACATCATCACCATCGTTTATGCCTCAGTCATCGTAGTGCTGTTCCGATGTTTGATAAAACTCACTTATTTCATCGACAAGGACCTTTCACTCCAATTAGGTACGATATTGTCGCCAATCATCACTATCGTTGCCTTCACAGCCTGTTTCAAGAAGATGTTGGGCTTCAGCATAGCGAAAACCGCTTGGCGGAGCGTTTTAGTCACTGCCATGTACTACATTTTATTGGGTATTATAATTCTTATTTACGTTATAATCTCAGTCATTATCCTTGCCAAAAGGCTCCAGTACATATAAAAAACTCGGGGACACCTTAAGGCGTCCCCGAAACCAAATATAATTCTGCCGTTTATTAATGTTTTAGCAATTCATGCCACCGCAGCAGTGGATGACCTGACCTGTGACGTATGAGGAGAGGTCAGAGGCGAGGAAGAGAGCCACATTGGCCACATCCTCGGGAGTGCCACCGCGACGCAACGGGATCAAGCTTTCCCAAGCCTTGCGGACGTCTTCAGGAAGGGCGTTGGTCATGGCAGTGATGATGAAACCAGGAGCAATGGCGTTGTGACGGATGTTACGCACGCCCATCTCCTTGGCAGCACTCTTGGTGAAGCCAATGATACCAGCCTTTGAAGCTGAATAGTTGCACTGGTTGGCATTGCCTGACACGCCTACCACCGAGCTCATGTTGATGACGCTGCCGCCGTTCTGCTTCCACATGATAGGCTGAATAGCCTTGGTGAAGTTGAACACCGACTTGAGGTTGACGTTGATCACAGCATCCCACTGCTCCTCAGTCATACGCTTGAGGGCGGTATCCTTGGTGATGCCGGCGTTGTTGACCAGGATGTCGATACGGCCGAAATCGTTCACAATCTCATCAACAACCTGTTGAGTTTCAGCGAAATTAGCAGCGTTTGAAGCGTATGCTTTGGCTTTGATGCCCATAGCCTGAAGCTCTTTCTCTGTCTCCATCACGACATCGTTCAAAACGATATCGGTGAAAGCGATATTGCAGCCCTCTTGGGCAAAACGAATGGCGATGGCCTTACCGATGCCGCGACCGGCGCCAGTAATCAGAGCCACCTTATTTTCTAACATCTTCATGATTTCAAGATTATTTGATATAACCTTCGATGAGAGCATAAAGATCAGCGACGGTCTGTATCTTTTCAGTATCGCTATCTTCGAACTTCAGATTGAACTCACGTTCCAGGTCCATGGAGAGCTCAACGACGTCCAATGAATCGGCGCCAAGGTCGTTGACGAGGCTCTTTTCAGGAGTGATTTCGTTTTCATCGATGCTTAATTTCGAAGCGATGATGCTTCTGATTTTGTCTTGTGTAGTTGCCATTGTATTGATTATTAAATTGTTAATTATTATTTACGTGTATCTGGAAGTAAAGCGAACGACAATTCACCTTTGACACAAAGTTTGCCGTTGGTGGTCAGCGTAGCAGAGCAGATGTAGATGTTGGCACGATGCAGGGTGAGCGTGGCTTCCACTTCGACGGTGTCGCCTGGGCGGACGCTATTCTTGAAACGTACCTTATCGATGCCAGTGTAGAAGGTCAGTTTGCCGACGAGGTCGTCCTTCATCAGCAGGGCGCATGACTGAGCCATGATTTCACAGAGGATGACACCTGGAACGATGGGCTCGCCTGGGAAATGACCTTTCAGGAAAAACTCCTCGCCCGTCACATGGTACTTGGAGTGACACACATGGTTCGCATCGAGGGTCATCTCGTCAACCAGGAGCATGGGCTCGCGGTGTGGGAGATAGTGTTTGATTTCTTCTCTATTCATATTTTTAGGTTTTAAATTTTCCTTATTGCCACGCAGGCGTTGTGACCGCCGAAACCAAGGGAGTTGGAGATGGCGATGTCAAGATCAGCTTTAACAGCCTTGTTGGGCGTGTAATCGAGGTCGCACTCGGGATCGGGTTGATCCAAACCAATGGTTGGAGGGATAATACCGGTGTTGAGTGCCATCACGGAAGCTACCAGTTCAATACCGCCAGCAGCGCCGAGGGCGTGACCCATCTCCGATTTGGTGGAGCTGATGTGGGCACGACGGGCTTCTTCCTCACCCATTGCAATCTTGATGGCCTTGGTCTCGCCGCTATCGTTCATCGGGGTACCTGTGCCGTGAGCGTTGATATAGAGGTTTTCACCCGGCTTGTAGCCAGCCTCTTCGAGTGCCTGCTTGATAGCAAGGCTCTGGGTGGTGCCGTCGGGACGTGGAGCCGTACTGTGGTAAGCGTCGCAGCTGTTGCCGTAACCGCAGACCTCAGCATAAATCTTTGCGCCACGCATTTTAGCGTGTTCATACTCTTCAAGAAGGATGATGCCAGCGCCTTCAGCGATGACGAAACCAGCTCTTTCCTTATTGAATGGCAGGGATGCTCTCAGCGGATCCTCTGACTTGGTCAATGCCTTGCAATTTGCAAAAGCGGCAATGCTGACGCGGTTGATACCTGCTTCGGCACCACCGGCAATAATAGCGTCGGCATAGCCATGCTTGATGGCGCGATAGGCCTCACCGATGGAGTGGGTACCTGTGGCGCAAGCCGTCACGATAGGCACGCACGGGCCTTGGGCGTTGTAGCGGATAGCGACGCTACCTGCTGCCATATTGCCAATCATGGTAGGAATCATCAATGGGGAGACCCATCTTGGTCCTTCAGCTTCCATCTTAATGATTTCACGCATGATGGTATCGAATCCGCCGATGCCAGAACCGATATAAACGCCTAAACGGCTGGGATCCATCTGCATATCCTCGTTGCCTTGCATTGCTTGAGCCGCAGCGGCCATGGCATACACGGCAAAACGGTCGTTACGCTTCACAAAGCCTTTGTCCACGCCAGCAGCAACAGGATCGAAGTCCTTCAGCTCGGCGGCGATTTTCACTGGCAGGTCAGAGGTATCGAAAGACTGAATTGGAGCGATACCGCACACGCCATTAATCAGATTATTCCATGTGGTTTCGAGGTCGTTGCCCACTGGCGAAACGACGCCCATACCTGTTATTACTACTCTTCTCGTTTCCATATATTTCTTATTAATCATTCCCATTCCCAGAGGCAGGCTGCTGAGACGAAGCCAGCTCCGAAAGCGCTCATGACAATCTTATCACCTTTTTTAATCTTGTTTTCTGCCAACATCTCGTCAAGCAGGATCGGGATGCTTGCCGAAGAAGTGTTTCCGTATTTCTCGATATTAGTCGGGAACTTCTCCTCGGGCTGACCAAGGATGGAGCGGATACCCTCAATGATGCGCTTATTGGCCTGATGCAGAAGGTAGTAATCCACATCTGAAGCGCTGACCTTCTCTTCTTCGAGAACTTTTTGAACGTCTTTGGCTGATTCTGAGACAGCGGTGCGGAACAAATCCTTACCCTTCATCATCAGAGGCTGGCCTTCAACTTGTTTCTGTTCAAAAGGAGTCTTTTCCATGTGGCGCTCATAATAAAGCACATCACGATCGGAAATCATAGTGAGATGCACATTTTTGAAGGCATTGCCTGGGCCAAGCACCACAGCACCGGCACCGTCACCAAAGAGGATGCTGGTGTCACGTTCTTGCCAGTTGCAATATTTAGAAGGTTCCTCAGCGCACACAATCAGCACATATTTGGCACGTCCGGCTTTCATCATATCGTCGGCAAGCATCAAAGCGTTGACGAATCCAGCGCAGGCCACGTTAATGTCGAGACCAGGGCAGGTAACGCCGATGCGTTTTTGAATGATGCAGCTCAAGCCGGGGGTAATGTGTTCGTTGGCCACGTTGGAGACCAAGAGGAAATCAATCTGGTCGGGTGTCAGTCCAGAGGCACTGATAGCCTTGTTGGCTGCCTCCACTGCCAGATCGTAGAGGGTTTCGTTTGACAATAAATGACGGGTTTTAATGCCCGTGCGGGTTGATATCCACGCATCACTGGTATCTAAAAAGGTAGCCAGATCGTCGTTACTCACGGTGAGTGACGGTAATGCGCTTCCTGTTCCAATAACTTTCATATCTGTAATCGATAAAATTTTCGGTGCAAAAGTAGATTGGTTTGAACACTCAAATAGAAAAAGGTGGCCATTGTGACTAAAATGTGGCGAAAAGGGGCGTTTTGGGACGAAATACCCCGATTTTAGGGACGAAAATCGGTGGTTTTAGGAAAAACGGGTGTTAAAAGTGTGACGATTTTAACATTTATTATACCGAGAATTAACACCTTTTTACCCAGAATAAAATGATTTTTACCTAAAACAAAAGATAACTTCGGTTGATTTTAGATTTTTGCCATCGAATTTCTTAAGCATTGAATATTTAAGAACGATATGACAACTCTCCAAATTATCGGAATCATCGTAGTGGCCCTCTTGGGTCTCTACATTTTCTATTGCCTCTACGACATCGAGAGGTTCAACAATAAGCACAAAAACGACAATAAATAAAAACTTACCGATATGCAAAGAAAAACTACCTTTCACCAAGTCCTCGCAACGGCACTGTTATTAATAGGTGTCGCTTTCGGGCAGAATGCTTTCGCCGAAAGCAGCTGGACCATCGGCTCCAGCTACAACCCCAGCACCCACAAGACCAAGTTCACCATCAAGCGCTCGGAGTACACCTATCCCCAGACCGTGCTCTACCGCACGGTGGGTCTCAGCGCCTATCCCGGACAGCACTACACCGCAGTCTCCGGCGAGCTGAACTTCACGGCCAACGATTCCATCAAGGAAATCGAGGTGACTGAGCTAAATCCTAACGACAATGCTTACCTGTTTCAAAACGGCAGCACCCGCACCTACCTCTTCGAGGTGACCGACAAGGGCGGCTTCCTGCTGGCTACCAAGCAGCGCGACATGACCACAGGCACAAGCGTAAACAACTCAAGCACAACCGTTTTCGGAGAAAAAGAGTTGACCATCAAAAGTGAACAGTTTACCGTCACCGACGACGGCTACGATCAAGCCTATCACAGCGTGAACGTAAACAACTACTATAGTAACTCGGCACCCAAAAACTATTTCACAGCCATCGGCGCCCAGCTACGCATGACCGTCACCTTCGATGCCCGTGAGAAAAATGACGGCTACCAGTACATCGCCATCTATGCCAATACCAACACCGGCAATGTCGATACTGGTGCCAAGGACGGCGACCCGGGTACCATCTACTATTCCAGATATATGGCCGGCTTTACCATTGACGGCAATGTCTCCAGTACCTATTATCCATATACCTTCCCCCTTACCTCAAAAGGTGACGCCTGCGGCGCTGTGACACATCCTTGGCCCAACAACTCCAACGGCAATCTTGAGCAGCAGTATTTCAACACCAACTGCCGCGCCACGGACGGCCGCCTCATTATTCCCACTGATCTCAGCAGCCTTTATGTCCGTTTCAATGCCTCAGGACACTTGGATGACAACTGGTATGCCCAAAACGTGAAAGCCCACATCCAGGCCGTTGACAACACTGCACCCACCATGAAAGGCATTGTCGCCGATCCTGGACGCCACGCCAGAGGCAACACGGTGTATGTGAGCGTCGCTTTCAGCGAGATTATGAAAGTAACGGGAACACCGACCTTAAGCGTCCATTGGGGAAAAACGTATGGCACCCTGGACTACACCTCGGGCAGCGGCAGCAACGTGCTCACCTTCAAAGGCATCATCCCGCAGAACGTTAGCAGCAGCAGTATTAGCATCACTGGCTACGATGGTACCCTCCAAGACTTGGCAGGAAACGACTTCAGCGGCAGCATCAGCTACACCGACCTCTTCTCCACCAATGCCGACCTCGCCTATGCCCTCTCCGACTTCCGACAGGACGACAATCACAATTATCTCATCACATGTCACGACGACCTGCGCGGACTGGTCGGTTTAGTGAACAACGGTGGCGACATCAGTGGCAAAACCTTCCGCCAAGTGACCAATCTGACCTTCCCTTACTCCACCCAATGGAACAATAGCAGCGGCACCGAGAACAACTTCACCTGCATTGGCAACAGTGACCATCCATTCCAAGGCACTTACGACGGAGAGGGACACACCATCAGCGGCATCCGCATCTATAGAGACGGCGAAGGAGCTCCCAATAATTATCAAGGCCTATTTGGCAAAGTCAGTGGCACGGTGAAGCGCGTCCATCTCACCAACACCCGCATCACAGGCAAATCTTATGTCGGCGGTATCGCGGGTGAAACCAACAGCGCCACCATTGAGGAATGTACTGTAGCCAATAACGTATGCATCCACGCCGTGCACACCCAATCCTTAAGCCACGGTGGCGTCGTAGGCTATAACCGAGGCACGGTGCAGAGTTGCATTAGCCATGCCACCCTCAGCGTAACCAATACCACCAATTGTTCTGCCTATGGCGGTATCGCGGGCCGTAGCAGCGGCAGTATCACAGACTGTCTCGCCATAGGCGCCACCATCCCCAGTGTCGCCAGTCGAGGTGCCATTCTCGGTTACAGAGAAGGAGGCGGCTCCCTTACCTGTAACTACTACCTCAACTGTACCGTGGCGGGCACGGCAAATGCTACCAACGTTGGCTTCGACGGAACAGACTATTTCAATGGTAACAGTGCCCGAGCACTCTATGCCCTCACCCTGGGCGCATATATCGCCATCGACCACGACCCATCAGCCACCCTGCCTGGCAGCGGCAACATCACTTACGACAACGGTGCCGATATCAACGGACAGCCATACTCCTACAATACGGCCTCGCTCAACCTTACCTACAACGGCAATCTGCCAACAGGCTACCATACAATATACACCGCCACCGCCGGCACCATCAACGGCAACACCCTCACCATGCCTGCCAGCGCGGTGACCGTTAGCTCCAATTTCGCCGTCAACACTTATTCCGTCCGCTTCAAAAGTAACAGCAGTAGCGCCACCGGCTCGATGGCCAACCAAGGCTTCACCTATGGTGTTGCGCAACCTCTCAACGCCAACAACTACAGCCGCACGGGCTACACCTTCGCCGGCTGGAACACACAGGCCGACGGCAACGGCACCTTCTATACCGACCAGCAGAGCGTCAGCAACCTCACCCCTGAGAACGGCGCCATCATCGACCTTTACGCCCAGTGGAGCATCACCAATTGGACGGGCAGCGGCGCCAGCGAGGACGACCCCTACCTTATTATTAATGCCTCGCAGCTGGTGAAACTGGCCAACGATGTGAACGGCGGCCAAAAGTACTACGGCAAGTTCTTCAAATTAGGTAACGACATCGATATGGACGGCATTGCCTTTGAGGGGATTGGCTATGGTTCTGGCTCCAATGAGTTTCAAGGCAACTTCAACGGCGACAATAAGATCATCAGCAATGTCACTATTGATAGACCCACAGAAGATTATATTGGCTTTTTCGGTAAACCCGATTATGGAACTATTAAGAATCTCATCCTTGACGGGGCAAACATTACGGGTCGGTTTTATGTCGGTGTCCTTGCGGGTAAGTGTCAAAGGAATATTCAGAACTGCCTGGTCTTGAATAGCAGTGTTACCACAAATACAGGTACTAATGATATAGGTATTATCTATGGAGTTGAGAGTTATTCTACCTCAATCACCAACAACCACTACCGCGACTGCTCCGTCACCAAGGGTGGCAACACCTATACCGCCAACATCGGTACCAATCATGGCGATGTCGACGGTGCCCGCAGCATCCACACGCTTGAACTGCCTGAGCACGTAACAGCCACTAGTGCTGAGACGCGTATTTACAACCAAGTGACTTACTACGCCTCCAACGTAAGCGTCACCCTTTCGCCTGAGATTGGCTATGCCATTTCCGATGTCACCGTAAACGGCGAAGCCGCCACTAACAATGGTGACGGCACATGGAGCTTCGACATGCCCGCCGCCGCCGCCACCGTGAGTGCCACGGTGAACTTAAAATTGCCAGGCACTGGCGAAGCAAATAACCCTTACATGATTTCAACCACCGCCCAATTCGACCTGGTTGCCACACTTGTGAACAACGGCGAAAGCTACAGTGGCGTTTACTTCAAACTTGCCGACAATGCCAACATTACCGTGAGCAACATGATAGGCACCAGCACGCATCCGTTCAGCGGCAACTTCGACGGCAACAGAAGCAACAACGCCACTTTGACATTGGATCTTTTATTTGACACTGAGGTGATTTACACCGCTCCGTTCCGCTATGTCAGCGGCGCCAATATCCATGACCTTTTTGTGGGAGGAAACATGCGAATTGGTAATGATTCACAATACGCAGCCAGTATCGTTGCCCACTCGGAAGGCACAACTATCCTCAACAACTGCGTCTCCAATGTTGAAATAAACAGCGAAGCACACAATAGCTTTGCCTATAACGGCGGCTTGGTGGGTCATGTGGCAAGCGGATCAACGCTCAACATCACTAACTGCGTATTCAAAGGTAGTGTTTTTTATCATAATAGTGGCCGGTGTTGCGGTTTTGTGGGCTTAAACCACGGCACCACCAACATCAACGGTGGCATATACGAACCATCTTACCAGCAATTGTATTCCTATTATTATTATTATAATTTTATCAACCCCGACATGGGCACTTATAGCCTCACTGACTGCTACTACACCCAGCCGATGGGCGAAAGCTGGCAGGGCACCATCGCTTACACCTCTGTGAGAGATAATCTTTGCCATCAGATTTCGATAGCCGGTGAGACCGTCTATGCAAGCCCTGATGATACTTTTATTGATAATGTGAATGGTGTTTATGACTACACAGGCGCTGTCATCAACATCAACCCGACGGTCATCTTCGGTGGCGAGACCCTCGATCCATCGTGCTACACCCTCAGCCTGACCTACAATGGCAATCCTGCAACAGAGGTGAATGCCCCAGGCAATTACTTGTATACCGCCGCAGGCGTCAATGCCAACGGCTACTACGGCAACGTATATCGTTACTTTTCGGTCGTCGGCTTCGACGGCAGCGGCACCGATTCCGATCCTTACCTTATCGAATCGATAGAGGACTGGAATAAATTGGCAAGCAGAGTATATGATGGCACCACGTATAGCGGCAAACACTTCAAGCTCATGGCAAACTTGACTATCTCTAAAGTGGTTGGCTACAACAAGATCAATAGTTTCCAAGGCATCTTCGACGGGGACGGTCATACGCTCACCCTCAACGGCGATGATTTCGGAACCTCGGGTAATTACACCAGCTTCAATGTTTGTGCCCCGTTCCGCTATGTGGCAGGCACCACAATCAAGAATCTGAAAGTCGCTGGCGACATCTACACAAGGACACAGTTTGCAGGCGGTCTCATTGGCAGGGCAGGTGACGGCGACAATGTGATACAGAATTGTATCGTCAGTGTCAATATCCATAGCAGCATCAGTGGCGATGGCACCCACGGCGGCTTCATTGCCCATCTGCAAGGTGACAACGGAGCACTTAGCGAAACCACGTTCACGGGCTGTGCTTTCACTGGAAGCATCACCACCACCAACAACACAACCAATGTCGGCGGCTTTGTGGGATGGTGCGATTGGGGTAATGGCCCAGACAACGGCCATTGTCGCCTCTATTTCAATGACTGTTTCATAAATCCTTCTGCAAGCTGCATCTCATCGGGCAGCAAGACATTCGCCCGTTGCAACAACGAGGGCGAATCGCTTCATTTCAACAACGGCTATTTCACCCAGGCTATCGGCGATGAGCAGGGTCAGCGGGTTGAAAACGATGGCGCTTTACCTATTGGCAGCTACACCTTATACAACGTCATCGGTCTGAAGTTCTATGACAACGGCGTGAAAGACAGCGACGGAACCTTCTACCATAATACCAACGCCCTTTCTAACGCCAT